>Ga0169931_10001453_pt1 | contig 39114 bp, 35 predicted proteins | sample Kivu_15m_20L_FD_129675 | JGI IMG/M metagenome (GOLD analysis project Ga0169931, IMG submission 129675) | Freshwater microbial communities from Lake Kivu, Western Province, Rwanda to study Microbial Dark Matter (Phase II) - Kivu_15m_20L... | ecosystem: Environmental > Aquatic > Freshwater > Lake... | reverse complement strand
TACATGGGTTTTTTAGTTGGAATGAGTTCAATGTTCATATCTCTATCTATTTTTTCATAAAAAATTTTTTTTCAAGGCAGCAATTTTAAACATTATGCGTTTTATTGTAAGAATTATTCAATACATACTCGTGTTTAATAAAAAGCAGGATAAGGCAGATAGGCAAGGTCTGCCTTATTTTTTTTTCCGCAGTTCCTCACTGCTTTTTTCTTTTTTTGTTTGTATTCCCCTCAGCTTTGGTCAATTCATTTCAAGTGTAGAAAAAACCTGGAGATATTCACCGCAGGACAGTATCCTTATTTCTGAAAAAGAGAGTTTCAGGAGTAGCTCAGGTTTGATTTACAAAAAAAATGAATTTCAATACAGTTTATCAGGCAAACTTGAAAAAGAATATAATTTTGAATTGGATACAGTTTTGTGGAAAGTAGAAGAAAATATAATAAAGCACAAAAATGGTGATACTGAGATAGAACAATACAGAACTTTTTATGAAAGTTATGATAGTGTATCTGCCCTTCAAAAAATTAAATACAGGCAGTATTTCGATATCAATGGAGAAATGATGAAAGAAGACACACTGATTTATAAAAATGGTAATCTGATACAGTCTTGCACCTATGATTACAGAGGAAACACCTCTAAATTTTGCAGGTTTATTTTATACAATAACAAAGGTCTGATTAAAAAAGATAAGACTTATCAGTATTACACCACTGTTTCCATTAAAGGGAAGGCATTTGAAAAAAAGGACTTAAAAATTAACCAATCTTACTTCTACACTTCTTTTGGGCAAATAAAAAAAATAAAAGCAAAAAGAAATTCTAAAAATGTGATTGAGCTATACCGATATGACAAATCTCAACTCAAAGCAGAAGAAATTATAAAAACGATTAAAATCAACAAAAACAAAAAGAATAAAAAAACTGAAAAAGAAGCCAAAAAGCCTGGAAAAGAACTGAGCACGGTTTACAGAAAATTTAAAAACGGCCTATTGGAAAGCGAAATCTGGGAAGAAAACAAAACAAAAAAGAAAGAAATCATCTGGTGTAGAGACAGTTTGGATCGAACAACCTCTTACCAGGTAATGGGTCAAAAAAATACAGAGGAAAGAAAGAAATGGACTTACCTTGAAAATTCAAATATTCGAGTGATTCAAGAAATTTTGGATGAAAAGGGAATCGTAAAAAGTTGCATAGAAGAAGACCTTGACAAAAAAGGTTTTACACTTGAGAAAAGGTGGCTCAATGGCGGCGTTTTGTTCAAAAAGACTGTATATAGCTTTGACGATCAGGGAAGGTATTCACAGGTTTCAAACTATTTCATAAGACCAGATGGTAAAAACTTTTTATTTGAAAGAACGAATTATCAATATCAATAGTTTCAATATTTTTGGATTCAAGGGAATTGGATTATATTTGAGTCATAATCAAGAAAAAATTTATGAGTATCATAGAACTAAAAGTACCTGTTATTGGTGAATCTGTTACAGAAGTTACCCTATCCAAATGGTTAAAAGAAAACGGCGCGATGGTGGGTCAGGATGAAGCGGTTTGTGAGTTTGAATCTGACAAAGCCACCATTGAAGGGCCTGCTGAAAAACCTGGCAAGTTAATTTGGGTAGCAGAGGAAGGAGCCGATATTCCAATTGGCGGTACATATGCCAAGATAGATACATCCGTTAGTGTATCTGCTGAACTTCCAAAAACAGAAAGTACTGTACAAAATTCAGCAGCTACAATAATTGTAGAAAATTCCACGAGTTATGCCGAAGGACACCCCTCTCCTGCTGCCAAAAAACTTATGGATGAAAAAGGTTTGAAGAAAGAAGATATTCAAGGTACCGGCAAGGAAGGAAGAATTACAAAAGAGGATGTTCTGAATACTGAAAAACCTGCCGCTAAGGTTGAAAATACAATTGTTGAAAAAGTTACAACATCAGAGGTTTCGAATCATTTCAGCAGAGATAAAAGGGAAGAGAAATTGTCCCGAATGAGAAGAACCATTGCCAGTAGGTTGGTGTCTGCCAAAAATGAAACGGCGATGCTCACAACTTTCAATGAAATTGACATGACTGGTCTGATGGACCTAAGAAAAAAATACCAGGATGACTTTGTAAAAAAATACGGAATCAAATTGGGATTTATGTCTCTTTTCGCCAAAGCTTGTGCGAAAACACTAATGGAAATGCCTGAAGTGAATGCCATGCTAACCGAGGATGAAAAAGGAATTATCTATCATAATTATGCAGATATTTCATTTGCAATATCAACACCTACAGGATTGGTTGTACCTCCTATTCACAATGTTGAGTCATTAAATTTTGCTGACATTGAATTAAAATTAAAAGGATTGGCTGATAAGGCAAGAAAAGGAATTTTAACTTTAGATGAAATGAGTGGGGGCACTTTTACCATCACAAATGGCGGAGTATTTGGCTCAATGATGAGTACACCCATTATTAATCCACCGCAGTCTGCTATATTAGGTATGCATGCCATTATTGAGAGGCCGATTGCAGTAAATGGTAATATAGAAATAAGACCTATGATGTATGTCGCTCTTTCCTACGATCACAGGGTAATTGATGGAAGTTCTTCTGTTAGTTTCCTGGTAAAGGTGAAGCAATTACTGGAGGATCCGATGAAATTATTAATGGACTTATAAAAAAAACGATGCCTGTTGGCATCGTTTTTTTTACATTGTAGATAAATCCTCTAATTTTTGGTAGAAATTTTCTCCAAATTTCCTTTCTATGGCCTGTTTTAAAAATTTATACACAGGAACTTGCAAGGCATCTCCTTGGGAACAGGCAGCCTTACAAATATCCCAACGATCATAATTCAAGGCTATATAATCTGGTAAATACCTAAGTCTAATTGGGTATAAATGACAAGAAATGGGTTTTCTAAAATCAGTTTTTCCCTCCATCCAGGCTTTTTCAATAGCACAACCTGCGATTCCTTGATCATCATAATAAATGTAAGCACAGGGGCCATTATTAATTAAAGTAGTTGCATACTCCTCATTTTCTTTTTGAAAAAGCCCCTGTTTTTCGATGGCATAAAGCCCCTCATCACTTAGATAAGGTTTTATATCATCAAAAATATTTGCTAAAATTTCGAGTTCATCTTCCTCTAATGGTGCACCTAAATCTCCTTCCCAACAACAAGCACCTTTACATGCATTTAAGTTACAAACAAAATTTTTTTCAAATATATCTTCACTCAGGAGATATTGATTATCTAATAATATCATGTTTAGGGTATAATTTGGGCTTCAATGGGTTTGTAGTAAAATTCTGTAGTTTTTGAAAATTTTTTATCTCCAACCTTATCCACCACATTATTTTTATGTACCAGTCTTATGGTGGATTTACCTACAAGTAAAGACTCCACATGTTCTGGTCGAATTTCGAGTTGAGGTCCTCTCGTAATACCTACATGATTCACAGTAAAATGATTCCCATTTGTATCTTCGAATAAAATAGTTAATTGATCTTCAGACTGTAATGAACTTCCTTTCCAAGTCAATAGCCCCCCATTTTTCTTGCTAATCTGTGGAGTACTAAGAATCAAACTATCCAAATAGAGAAAATTAATAGTATCCTGAATCATTTGAGAAGAATCTGAACCATATTGAAATACAAATTGACTTTTTACATCGATGGGTCTTTTTATCCATTTATATACCCAGCCTTCCGAAGATAATTTTTTGGTATACATTTTCTCCTTATTGCATTGTACAAGTACAGGTAGAATGAGAGATGTATCTTGATCCCTATAAAATTTCAGCTCAGTCTGTACCTCTTTTATTTCCTCTACATAACGAACATAATATTTAACAAACTGAATCGGTGCGGCCCCCTCTTTAGATTTATCTTTATCTAGATGACAGGCAGAAATGAGAGCAAGCATAAAAAAGAATATCATGTTTTTTTTCATTGAGAATGATTTTGCATGCAAAATTATCAAAATTACATTGAAACTTACTATTAAAGGCTAAGTATTACACAAATATTGCATTATATTTGCACGTTGAATTCAATTAAATACAAGTGTTGAAAATCTCAAATTATGAAAAAAAATAACATGATCCAACTTGTCATTTTCACTTTTCTATTTTTAGTTTCGAACTTTTCGAAGGCGCATGTGTACCCAAATTTCATATGCTCAACAGATTTACAAACTATTTTCGAAAATGAAGACCCAATTCTTTTTACTGTAAATGGGAAAGCGGTCCATTTATCCGAATTCAAGTACATTTACGCGAAAACAAATGGGGATAAAGCTGATTTTTCTGAAAAGTCATTAAACGAATATCTTCAACTTTACATTGACTTCAAATTACAGGTGTCCAAGGGTGTTGACATGGGTTTGGATAAAAATGCTGAAGTAATTCGCGAACAAAACCAGTATAAAAAGCAATTATCCAGTACCTATCTAACAGATCGTGAAATCACTGAAAAGCTTGTTAAAGAAGCATTTGAATGGTCAAAGGAAGATCGTAAAATCAGTCATATTCTCGTTGCGCTTTCTGAAAATGCAAGTGCAGAAGATGTCAAAGAAGCATTACTGGACATAACTGACATTAAAAACAGAGCTAGCTCTGATAATTTTGCAGAACTTGCAAAACAACAATCAAATGATACGTATAGTAAGGAAAAAGGTGGAGATCTAGGCTTTTTTACTATTCTTCAATTGCCCTATGAAATGGAAAAGGCCATGTATGGCACAGCACTTCAATCTATTTCTCCCATTTTTAGAACTAAATATGGATTTCACATATTAAAAGTTACTGAAATCAGACCAGCAAAGGGACAAATACAACTTGCTCACATTCTTGCAAGAGGCGAAGAATCAGTTGCAAAAAGCAAAATAGATTCAATCTATAATATTTTAAAAGCAGCTGATAGTTTTGAAACTTTAGCAACTAGTTTATCTGAGGACAATTCAACTAAATCCAGAGGTGGAATTATTGGATGGGTAGGAATTAATAAATTTCCTGCTGAGTTTGAGAAAGCAATTTTTGACCTCTCCAAAGATGGTGCTATTTCAGCTCCCGTAAAGAGTTCTGCTGGCTGGCATATTCTAAAAAGAATTAAGTCCATGAAAAATCCCAGCTACCAGGAATCTAAGGGTGAGCTTACAAACAAAATCAAGCAAAATGAAAGATATCAGATCGTTCAAGATTCTCTGACTTCCAAAATCAAGAAAGAAGCCGGTTATTATTTGGATGAAAACATGATGAAGGAATTGATTAAAATTCTTGAATCAGATGCTAATTTTTTGCAGGGAAGATGGAATCCAAGCAACGAATTGCTCGCAGATGACAGGACATTGTTCAGTGTGGGTGACAAAAAGGGAAGTATAAAGGAATTTGCTCTCATGGCTCAACGTTCTCCTAACGAGAGGTTTGCATTGAGTCCCAGAACTACGGAAGCTGCTATCAAAAGAGTATTAGAAAAAGTTGTTGCACAAAAAAGCCTTGAATATGAAGAAGGTCAGTTGGATAAAAAGTATCCTGAGTTTAAATCACTCATGAGAGAGTACGAAGAAGGAATATTGTTATTTGAGGTAAAAAAACAGTTGATCTGGGATAAAGCATCTTCAGATGAGGAAGGATTAAAAAAGTTTTTTGATGCGAATAAATCAAAATACAAATGGAAAGACAGAGCAAAGGTTACTTTTTATACAGTAAAATCTACAGATGAAAAGTTAATTAAATCCATCAAAAAATTTGCTCAGAAAAATAGTTCAGATGCTGTAAAATCTAATTTCAATAAAGAAAATGCCTTGGTTCAAACTACAGAGTCCAGCTATGAAAAGGGTAAAAACAAAGAAATAGATGACTTAAAATGGAAAGCTGGTAGTTGCAATCAAGGGTATGTTAAGGATGGATCTAGTTTTTTCACTAAAATTGAAAGTATTACACCCAGCACTGAAAAGAAATTAGAGGAAGCAAGAGGTTATGTAGTTGCTGATTACCAAGATGAATTAGAGAAGCAATTATTGAAATCTTTAAGAGAAAGCTTCAAGGTTGAAATTAACCAGGATGTTCTGAAGTCATTGATAAAAAAATAAAACATAATTTTGGTACGATTTTAGGGCTGTGTTGTCTAACACAGCCTTTTTTAATAAGTTATGAAAAAATATTACATCTTAACTATTTTCTTAATTTGGGTATCATGCTCTTACGGGCAGAAATCAGTTCTTAATAATGATTTTCTTTATGAGGATGGCATTTTCTATTCTTATGATGAATTTAAAGAAAATAAGGCAGCTAAAATTGATAGTAACATGCTTGCACTTCAGGTTAACGCTGAGGAAAGCCTAATTTTAATTGACAGTAGTTCACTGGAAATATTATTAAGAAATCAAAAAAAAGACAAAATTTGGGGGCTGTGTTACATGGGTATCCCCTACATAAAAACTGAAGAAACTAATGGCCCTTATATTTACTTTTCTAAATTACATGTGATTGGAAAAATATGTTATTACTATTACAAGGCCTTTAGGGAAAAAGAAGTTTGGATGCAAGTTCACAACCCATACAGTGGAGAATTAATCGGAAGAAAAAGTATAAAAAATAAAGAATTAGTATTTGTTGAACACATTTTTAAACATGAAGACGGAATTAGTTTTAGTTTTAATTACGAAAACCTTTTCTCGCTGAGTTCTGATGATGTTGGATTAAAAAAATCAATGTTGGAATTAAAGATAGATGAAAAACAAACCAAGCTCTTTAAAACTTTATTAATCTATAACGACAGAAATCCTATATATTTGTCTAAATAAATTGAATGTAAACATGTGGAGTATTTATAAGAAAGAAATTCATTTGTTTTTATCATCCTTAGTGGGCTATATAGCTGTTGCTGTATTCTTGTTAGCTACAGGATTATTCATGTGGGTTTTTCCTGACTACAGTGTGATAAGTTATGGTTTTTCATCTATGGATGGATTTTTCAGCATGGCTCCCTATATTTTTTTATTCCTGATTCCAGCCATCACAATGAGAAGTTTTGCAGAGGAAATTCAGACAGGAACAATTGAGCTCTTGAATACAAGGCCACTTACCGAATGGGACATTTTATTGGGTAAGTTTTTTGCTGCATTGAGCCTGGTATTAGTTGCTATATTACCCACCTTGGTATATTTCTTTTCTATTTATGAATTGGGATTACCTAAGGGAAATTTAGATTTTGGTGGTACTTTGGGATCTTATCTTGGCTTATTTTTTTTAGGTAGCAGCTTTATCTCCATTGGCATTTTTGCATCATCAATTACTAAAAATCAGATTGTAGCATTTTTATTAGGCTTGTTTCTTTGTGCTTTTTTTTATGATGCCTTCAGTAGTATTAGTAAGTTGCCTATATTTTTTGGCTGGGCAGATTTAATTCTAGAATATTGCGGTATCAATTTTCACTATGCCTCTATTAGTAAAGGTTTATTAGATACGAGAGATTTAATCTACTTCATTAGCCTGAGTTTATTTTTTTTGTTAGCCACCCGATTTAGTTTAGAGCGTAAAAAATGGTAACTATGTCTTTTCAAAATAAAAATAAATCCCTTTTCTACTTTTTCATTTCAATTGGAATTTTACTATTCATTAATATTTTATCCAGTTTTATTTATACCAAAATAGATTTAACTGAAGATAGACGATTTACAATGAATAAGGCTACCGATGCTTTATTAAGATCATTAAAAAATGACACAAGTACCTTTACCATTGAAATTTATTTAGAGGGTGAATTTCCATCAGAGTTCAAACATCTTAAAAGTGCAGTAATTGACCTGTTAACTGTTTTCAGGGAAAAATCGGGAAATCTTGTTGATTTCAGGTTTTATAACCCATTGCAAGGATCGGATGAAGAAAGAAAAGACATGCAGACCAAACTTAGTAAGCAAGGGATTATGCCTCTTCAAATTATGGATAAAAGACAGGCTAAGTTAATGCTTGTTTTTCCTTCTGCCATTATTAGATATGGAAATAAATTTCAGGTCGTGCAACTAATGGAATTAGGAGATGGCTATTTTCAACCCTCTGACATTGATCCTTCCATTAATTTCCTTGAGTATAAATTTGCAGCAGCCATACAGAAATTGAAACAAAAAAACAGATCACGTTTGGTTTTACTAACCGGACATGGTGAATTGGCGAGACCTTATACAAATGAATTGGAAAAATCTCTTTTTGAATATTATGATATTGCCAGGCTAAACCTAAGTGATGTCAATCAAATTGATAGTAACATACATCTTGTTATCGTACAAAAACCTCAAAGTGAATTTACCCCTGACGATCAATTTAAAATTGACCAGTACATAATGAATGGCGGAAAATTACTTTGGATGGTTGATGGGTTACAAATGGAAGATGATAGTTTAAGAAATAAAGAAGGCCAGGCTGTACCCTTCGAAAGTTCAACTGATTTACAAAGATTTTTGTTTAACTACGGTGTCAGGCTAAACTATAATTTGATAGCCTCATATGATGCTGCTTCCATTTTAGGATTACAGACAAGTCAAGGTCAAAAATCAAATCCCAAATGGTTTTATTATCCTTTGGTTTATCCCTTTCAAACACCTATTGAAGCTCAAAGTTCCGGAAAATCAACTATAGATCACCCTATTGTTAAAAATATTGATTTTGTATTGACCAAATATGCATCAAGCTTAGATACTGTAATAACGAAGGGACAGGTCCTGAAAACCGTACTCTTAAGAAGTTCAAAATATTCAAGGGTGCAGTATCCTCCAACTCCTGTTTCACTTCAATCCATTGATCCAGCTATTAGGGCAGATGCCTTTACTAAGGGTAATCAGAATGTAGCCATACTACTGGAGGGTAATTTTGAATCTTATTTCAGAAATAGAATTCCTGTGGAAGTTGCCAACAAATGGAATCAAATTGGTAATTATCCTATCAGAGATAAAGGAAATCAAAGTAAAATGATTGTTATTTCAGATGGGGAAATAGGAAAGAATGAGGTATACCCGAGTTCGGGTAAAACCGTACCTATTGGCGCAGGGTATCATCCTGAAACGGGACCCAGAGTCTTTTCTAACAAAGAATTTATAATGAATTCTGTAGAATATCTTCTTGATGAAACAGGTCTCATTTCTGCCAGAAGTAAGGAAATTAAGTTAAGGCCATTGGATCAGGAAAGAGCCATGCAGGAAGAGCTAAAATGGCAACTTATTAACATGGGGATTCCCCTGCTTTTTGTTCTTATATTCGGCTTATTCTTCTATCAATGGAGAAAAAGAAAATACAAATAGAATCAAAGATACAAATTTGACTTCTCAATAATTTCTCTAGTTTCCTCTGTTACCCAAAACTGTATTGGTTTTCCACTTTTGATCATTTGTCGGATTTGGGTAGAAGAAATTTCAATAATGGGGGCATCATCATAAAAGAGAATGGAAGGGTGATTCTGCCAATCCTCTACATTATTATGAATTCTGTTGTAAACATGAATTTTGTGCTTTCTAAGAATAAGTTCAAAATTTTTCCACTTCTTCAATTGTAGTAAATTATCTGCACCCATAATCAAATGATAATTATTTTCAGGATTTTCTTCCTGTAAATAGGTGAGCGTATCAATGGTGTAGGAGGGCAAAGGCAAATCGAATTCTATCGTGGAAACTTTAATTTTTGTTTGATTTTCTAAAGACTTTTCCAGCATTTCAAGACGCACGTAATCATCTGCCAGGGATTTTTTTTCCTTTAACGGGTTTTGGGGTGATAAAACCATCCAAACCTCATCAAGTAAATCCACCTGCGAAAAATAAGAGGCTATAATCAAATGGCCAATGTGTACAGGATTAAAAGATCCAAAAAACAGTCCAATCTCCATAATAAAAAAAAAAGGTCTTATTAAAAAATAAGACCTATATATTGATATTTAAAAGTTATTGTAGTTTAAACTTAACAGGTACCACCATTCTTACACGAACAGGATTACCCCTTTGTTTTCCGGGATTCCACTTCTCTCCCATTTGGTTCATGCTTTGTACTGCACGTAGAGCAGCTTCTTTCAGACCTCCTCCAGGAGTATTATCTTTCAGAATTTCAACATTTGTAACCGTACCATCAGATTCTACAACAAATCTTACGAATACAGTACCTTCGAATCCTGCCTCTCTCGCCATAGAAGGATAACCAGCCTTCTGACCTATGAAAGAAACCATCTTTTTGTCAGAACAATTCTGTCTTTCATCTTTTTCCTTAATTTTTTCACAACCTGGGAAGGAGGGCATTTCTTCAACTATGGTAAAGATTTCAGGCTCTGCTGCTGGTGGTGGTGGCGGTGGTGGTGGTGGTGGAGGAGTTCCTGTTCCTCCTTCTACACCCCCTTTGGCACCTTCCAAATCCTGTTGCTTTTCATCTTGTTTGATGGGTTCTGGCTCGGGTTCTGGCTCTTTATCGTCAATTTTAATTTGAGTTGGTGGTGGTGGTGGCGGTGGTGGTGGTGGTGGTGGTGGTGGTGGTGGTGTATTTGGAACATCCACTTCCAAATCCTGGGTAGCCAATTCTATATCGACCTCTTCCATAACCTCTTCTGTTTCTGAGGTTGTCCAGTTAATAGCGAGGAAACAAAGCAGAAGAGCTGTTGCCAAGCCACCTGTGTAAATGGTTCCACTGTATTGGTAAATCCCTACCTGCTTTAGTTTGCGTGTGTATGAGTGGAGTTCTTGGGTTTGGATCGGTGTATTTAGGATTTCCCTAGTTTTTTTCTTAAGGTAATATTTAAATCCATAAATCCCGGCAAAAATGACAAGAACAATACCAAAGGTACTAAGCAAAACTGCAGTTGTGGACACTTTTATACTCAGGAACAAAGTACTAGAAATAAAAGAAACTGTGTTTGTCATAATTTTTCAATTAATAATAACAATTGTGTGTTAAAGATACATTTTATATTGTAGTTTCAAAACTATCTTTTGTATCTGTGTAAATAAAATAGCATTGAAAAAGATCCCAAAGCGTTAAATAAAATATCATATAAATCAAAACTTCTATATGGTGTAAAAGACTGCATACATTCGATAAAAAATCCATAGGACACAGAGATCATAAAACTTGTATAGCATTTGCTTTTACTTGCATTGAAAGAAATAAAAAGACTTAGACTGTAAATGGCATACAATACGAAATGGATTAGTTTATCAATATTCCCTAACAACCAATGAGAAGAATGAATAATGCTAGGAGTTTTGATTATAGAGGCCCAAAAAATAAAAATGCTAAGAAAAACTGTAAGGGTCCAATTACGCATTAATACAACCCTTGTAAGCATCTGCATCCATCAATCCATCTATTTCGGTGCTGTTTGTTAATTTAATTTTAACCATCCAACCATTTCCGTAAGGATCATTGTTAACAGATTCCGGGCTGTCGTTCAAATTTGTATTGATTTCTACCACTTCACCAGAAACCGGCATAAATAAATCCGCAACTGTCTTAACAGCTTCTACAGAACCAAAAATATCACCTTGACCAAGAGTTTCACCTTCAGCACTGATATCTACATAGACGATATCTCCTAATTCACCCTGGGCGAAATCTGTAATACCTACAAAAGCGAACTCGCCTTCTATTCTAAGCCATTCATGATCGCTCGTATACTTTAAATTTGATGGAAATTGCATAAGATTTAAGATTTAAAATGAATGTCCAAAAATACACTTTTTTTTCATCGGAGGATGAGGCATGGTATTTATTTTACACAGAATTTCAAATAACTTTTTCAACACAACATCTCTTCAACTATCAAATATATAGATGCAGAAAATAAAGAAAAGGATGTATGTTTTTTTCATTATTTTTTACCCACCATGTATACCCCAATAAAAATAAATATAGAGGCAGATGCCATGGTTAAATTCATTACATCAAAACCCCCTACAATTGCAATAAAAGAAGTGAGTAAGGGTTGCAGATAAATATAGGCCCCTACCAGGGCAGGAGAAACAATGGTAAGCGCCCATCCATTTAAAAGATATGTTAAGAAAGTGACAGCTATCAACACATATAACAATACCCAATAGGCAAAAGCTGGCCACTCAGACCACCTAATTTCGGTTAATTCACTCCATGAAAAAGGAATAACAAAACAAAAACCGAAGGTAAAGGTCCATCTCAATAATAAGAGGTAGTTGTATTTTTGGGTAAGTGGTTTGATCATAATGAGATAAACTCCATAGGAGGCCGCATTGATTGCCACCAATAGATTACCCAAAGGAATATTATTTGCATTCCACTCTACATTTTGCCTTTGGTTGATAAGAATATAAGCACCTATAAGACCCATTATAAGACCAACAATTTTAGTCCATTTTAGCTTTTCTTTCAAAATAACAAATGAAAAAACACTAACAAGAATGGGGGTTAGAAGCATAATAAGTGCTCCATTTATAGGTGTTGTGTACTCCAGTCCTTTGAAAAAAGTCATCATGTTCAATGCCACTCCAAAAAAACCGCATAAAACCAATTGAGGGAGATCTTTTCTATCGATCTTTTCTTTAACATTCCAACTAAAAATCCAAAACAGGATTGTAGCAGCACCAACTCTAAGAAAGATAAAGGCAAAAGCCCCGATGTAAAGGGGCATGATCATTTTGGCCAGCGAAAAATTTGCTGCATAGATGAGTGCAACAGCAAACATCGATACATGTGCAAGAATAAGGTATTTAGATTTGTTTGGCATTATCTATACGGCACTATTTGATTTTTTTGAAATATTCATTCAAATTATATAACTTTGAACTTGTATGAATATTGAGAGCCAAACTTACGAAATATTAATTGAATGGGTAAAGTAATTGCTATTGCGAATCAAAAAGGTGGAGTAGGAAAAACTACCACCTCTATCAATTTGTCTGCGAGTTTAGCGATTCTGGAGTATAAGGTGCTCATAATTGATTCAGATCCACAGGCCAATTCTACTTCAGGTGTTGGCATATCACCAGATTCAGTTGAAATTAGCTTGTACGATTGTTTGATAGACGATGTTGATCCAAAATCTGCTGTTTTGCCTACCAGTACACCTAATTTATATATTTTGCCGGCACACATTAACTTAGTAGGTGCTGAAATAGAATTGATTAACAGGTGGCAGAGAGAATATATAATGAAGTCGGTAATTGATCAATTAAAGGATGATTATGATTTTATTTTTATAGATTGTCTACCCTCCCTGGGGCTCGTCACCATTAATGCTCTTACAGCAGCCGACTCTGTCATCATTCCTGTACAATGTGAATATTTTGCATTGGAAGGATTGGGCAAGTTGATGAATACGGTACGCTTGGTAAAAAGTCAATTAAATAAAGATTTAGACATAGAGGGCATTCTTCTATCCATGTACGATATCAGGCTTAGATTAGCCAAAGAAGTAGTTGAGGAGGCTAGAAAATATTTTACAGATCGTGTTTTCGAAACAATCATTCACAAAAACTCCAGATTGTCTGAAGCGCCAGGTGAAGGAAAACCAGTTGCCATGTACGATGCTGCATCTAAGGGATCCGTAAACTTTTTCAATTTGGCACAGGAATTCTTGCAAAAGAATAAAATGAAACCCAAAAAGAAAAAATAAATATTCTTATTTAGAGAGTAATAATGTATCAACGCATGATACCAAATGGTATAAAAGAATAATGGCTATCAAGGCCAAGGGTAAGGAAAGAAAAACAATTAACAAGGCAGAACCCATCAGTAAGATCCATCTTGATTTATTCACATTCCAACTTGCCTGAGAAAATTTCAGACTTATAAATCTCATCTCAGAAATCAACAGAACAGATTGAATGAGAGTTAAACTAATTATGAGATAAAGAACAAATTCCGGACTAAATATGTCATATTTCGCCAAAGAACTACTTACACCAAGTGTTAAAATTGTATTTGCCGGGGTATTCAATCCTATAAAATAATTCGTTTGTCTTTCATCGAGGTTGAATTTGGCTAAACGCAATGCAGAAGCTAGAGCCATAAGAAATACAAGATATACAGCGAAACCAAAATCCATACCCTGTGTTCTCAATAATTGAAAATACAAAATGGCAGGGAGAACCCCAAAGGATACCATATCTGCCAGTGAATCCAATTCTTTTCCAATGGGTGAAGTCTGATGTAATAACCTAGCAGTAAATCCATCCAAAAAATCTGCCAGGAGACAAAATCCAACTGTATAAAAAACCAGTTCTGTATTATTTTCCAGAGCTAAAATAATACCCGTGATGCCAAAAAATAAATTAAGTAGGGTGAAAAAATTGGGTAGTGAAAACATTAATAGAATAATAAAAATCGATTTAAAAAAAAGGGTCCTTCACTATGACTGTGATAGGTTCTCAGTTCAAATTTAGCTAATGAAAAAGTATCTAACTGATTCACAAAAAAGGTATCAATTATTATTTCATTTTGGTGAAAATGTTTAGCGTCATAAAAGTACATCTGTAAATTTTCCATTCCATAAATACTTATTTCGTACCCATGAAGCGGTATTATATTGGATAGCTTTGCATTTATGTATACAGTATCACCAGGCATATATTCTGTAGAATCTGCAGGGTTTTTCAATTCTACTTTAAGATTTTGATCAGACCTGATTTCCTTATCCTGGCAGGAAGAGAATAAAATTATTAAAAACAGATATGTGATTGACTTTAAAACTATATTCATATTAGAATAAATAAAAAATTCTTGCTTGTAAAGACAGGCTGGATTTTTGCAAATTTTCTCCTAAATATTGATAAACCGGATATTGTGTCCACAGCCCGAGAGAAAAATTCTTAAAAAATAAATCTGCACCTATACCCAAATTTAAAAGGAAGCCACCTGTATATTGATAAGGAATAGAGAAGCTATTATCTTTTTGTCTATACTCTATCGATTGCATCAAGTAAGGCATAAAACTAAATTTTTCAAATTCTTTTTTTAAAAAAAATTGATTATTCATGTAGGACTTATCTCCAATTTTCAAACCTAATTGATTTCTAAAATTGAATCGATGGCCTAATTCTAAATTCCATCCGAACTTTTTATACTGTAAAGAATAAATAGCATTTATTAACAAATCAAAGGATCCTGAGCCTGGTTGAACAGAATATGGTAACAAATTTGACGATTCATTTTTTAACTGAAAAGGCCCAGTTGGAATCTTTAGCCCTATTCCTGCAAATAAATTATGTTTTATCTTGAATGGTTCCTCCGGATTTATTTGAACTAAAGCAGATTGAATGAACAAGGAGGCATCTCCGATTGAAGCAGTTTGAAAAACAGTTATACCTTCTTGTTGAAATTGAAAAACAAAGGGCACTGACAAATAAAAATGAATCCTACCCCCCATTACAGAATACCTGCCCCATAAGTCGACACTATGAAATCGACTAAATCCACTGATTGTGTCATTGCCAAAAAGAGGCGGATGCTTAAAATCAAAAGCATTAAACTGATACCTTAAACCAATAAACTTACTACTATTTTTGGGCAACAAACCAAAAGAATAATTTCCACTCCCTCCACAAACATCACATGCATACAAGCTTGTGTGAGTCATGAATAGTAATATTATTAATATTTTCTTGATAAGATGGTTGGTTTTCATACTCAAGTATATAACCTATGAAAAGTAAGAGTTATTAAAACTTCTGATTCCAAGTATTGTTTTTTGAATAATCTAAGACCTCAGCCTCTGAAACTAAAATTTTCCAATTATCAATTCTTTTGAATTTGGGCTCGTTTACAAATTCCCAATCAATAGATTCATCTTTATCAAAAGTTGCAAATAAAGAAAGTTGCAATTCTTTTATTTTAGCATCCATTTGAGTTTGTTCATCATGAAAAAATTCTTCTTTCTCAACATGACAAACATGACATTGATTATTCCATATAGATTGATTCCCACAAACGGGACAATCTTGTAAATCTTCCTTAATTTTTTTTAAATCATCCAGCAACTGATCATTAATGAGGGATGCGGGTGCATAAAATAAAAGGGTTACCAAACCACTCGTATCATCTGGTATAATGATTTCTTCCTTTGACTGTAGTTTAATTAACAAATCTTCTTTTGAAGCAGAAAATTGAATCGAGACAATTTGATCCCATTGAATCTCTTCATCGGAAAAAACGGACTCCATATTCTCATTAAAAGTAATTTCACCTACGGTGATATATTCATTATTGATTTCAGAAAGGTAAAGCATAATTTTTTTTTAAAGATAATGAATTAAAAAAAAAAGAATGATCTAAAGCTCTACATAAATAAAAAAAACCATTAACAAAATATTTATATTTTTTTTGGCAAAAAATTAAATACTTGGCATATAATTTGGCTTTTATTGGTAAATATGAATTTAAAATATAATTATTTATTACCTAACCATATAAAATAATTTACTATGAAAAAGGTAATCTATCTATTTATTTTCCAAATGGGATTTTTTTCTTTGCATGCAACCTGTTTCGAACCCCTAAATGAATCAGGATTTCAAGAAAAGATGAGTAAAATAAAAATGGGATACAAAGTTAATCGATTGGAAGAAATCAAAAACTTAACCAGAGACGAATGTCTGAGCGTTCGTCAAATTGGAGAATTAAGTATGAGCATTGATAATCCAGAGGCACAATTTGAATATCTTCGTTATGCAAAAGACTTTTGTTTCGATATAAAACTGTATATGCAATTAGGGACCTATTTGCAAAATCCCTGGCGAGAGCGCTTTTATCATTGGTGTCAAGCGCCACAGAGTCCAACTTATTCATATCCCGGACAATATGGAAACCCGATGCAAAACTCATGTAACGGACATTATGGATATCATTACCCAAACCATCCCATAGGTCATTACAATCCTGGGCACCCCATGGGTAATTACAATCCTGGTCATCACGTAGGTCATTTTAGTCCTTGTAATTCAGTTCAATTTTCCCGCATCTACGATCTGCTCAGAAGAGAAAACAATGACATACTCCGACTGGATGCTGCGAGAAATATCATTCGCAACCATTATTTTCATATTGACCAAATTCGAATGATGGCAGGGTTGTGGAGAAATATATTCTATATCAGAGATTTTTTGTATCTGGTCCAGGATAATTGTGTGCAAAAGCACAGATATTATGAATTGGGAGATTTGTTAAGCAACTCCATAATAAGAAACGAATTTTATGAATGGTGTGCAAGAAACTAGTTATTTCTCTTTCCAAACATAAATATATTGAACTGGGAGAAAATCCATTGGGCTGGTTCTGAAATCATGATGAAACAAACAAATAAAGTCATTATTCCAAACAAACCTCTTTTATAGGAGAAAAGCATCACATTTCGGATACTATCCCAATCGTATTTAATAAAATAATAAAAGACAGTATAAAGAATAAAAGGACCTAAGCTGATATAAAGTAGAAAAGAAAGATTTTGTATTGGTTTTAAGTCCTTTTCTTTGGCTGAGACCCACTTTACCAGGGCATAAACTAAACTGATTAACAAGGTGATAAAAAACAAATGAGGAACCAAGGCGTAAAAATTCTTATTCATCACAATTCCCTCTGGATAGTCTTTATAACCCCATAACAGCCCCCACCAATCATTAAATTTATTTGCATCATATGCTAGTGATAAAGATAATCCTTCTCCCAGCGCAGCAGGTTTTAAATGATTTATTTTCAAAAACAGCATCCATAATACAAAAGGAATTAAAAGAGTAGTTCCGTAAATGACCAGGTGAATCCATTGCTTTTTTGTTCTTTGAATCAAAGTAACAATTAAAACTGCCAGTCCTGCTAAAAATGCAAACAAAATATTTTCAGAACGAGCCATCGTATTAGAAGCAAGAAGTAATAAGGACAACCATAGATATCTCTCATTTTTGTCTGTATTCCTCAACCACAAATACAAGGAAAGCAATCCGGTGGAAGTGTAAACGGCCTGTGGCATATTTGTTTGAGAGAGGGCAGCATGAGATGTCATTTCGGGAATAAACAAAACCAATAAAATACCAAAAGCAGAAGCCAGATGAGTTAAGGAAGCTCTTCTCAAAAGCGCATAAAGCAATGCAACAAATGAAATATAATAAAGAGAACTGATTATTTTAGACAATTCTGCACCGCTCATATAAGCGTAGGCAAAACTCCCTGAAACTAAAGGAGGATAAACAGCTCTTAAAGACATATTGTACATGGAAATTCCATTCGACATGAACAAACTGTTCTTAAAAGTTCCTTCTTCTGCCAATACTTTGGCGACCAGATCATAACCAGCTACGGCATCAAATTCGAATGTAGGCCAGAATAGTGATTTCTCTGTGATAGCCCATAAAACATAAATAATCAGTGTTACCAAAAGAAACCAAGGCAAATTCACTTGCTTTGGGTTTACAATTAAAAATGGATTGTAAGGTAAAAATGCCTTTTTAAAGCTATTCTTTGTTAATAGAAAATAAATCCATTCTAAAACGATAATACTGAAAGAGTAAATGTAGATTGAACTGATCGTAATTTTAATTCCCAAAAATTGAAAGAGTATCATACCGAACACTTGCAGCGCAATCCCGACTAGGAAGGATGCTCCCCACTTTTCCAGGTAAGAAAATTGGTTAGAAATAATGGTTAGCGTTGAGAAACCTAAAAGAATCGTAAGTAAAATACTAATCCAAAGCATAAAAAAATTCTTTATTTTTTATTGATCGGTAAGACGGTATAAGCTTCCAAAGAATCCGCTTTATAATTTAATTTGTTGTAGCCGTTGCCATAAACAATAGCCACATGCGTAACAGAAGCTCTATTTTTTTTAAAATCGGGATCTTTTCTAATATTCTTTTGACCTCCCAAGGAATCGAGGGCATCTGATTTGTCATAAACTAATTTTCTTGGGTACAAGAAATAGTAAGCCCAGGCCTTATCGTTAATAAGAGAAAATTGAGGTACATTATTTCCTGCATATTCCGGAATTTTCAAATCTTCTTGATCTGGCATCAAAATAACAGCATTCTCCGGCGTTTTATCTCTAATCATTTTTAAGTAATTAAACTCATGCCCATTTTTATAGGCCTGTCTACCATCATAATCAAGAGAATCTAACTGATCTTGAATTTTTAAATTCTTTACAATCAAATTGTGGTAAACCCATTTATAATTGTAAAACCATTTATAATCAGAACTTGACAAAAAAATCTGTACATCTTTGAGTTGTTTAGATTCTTCAGGAGATAATATCTGACCAGCCTGCATTCTTTTTGAAAGAGCATCAGCTTCAGCCAAATCAAAATAATTTCTAAAAACCACCACCCACAATAATACTATAAAAAAGAGTAGAATTACAAATGACCTTACATAAAACTCAAAAAATCCAATGGATTTAGAATTTGTATTAGGTTTCACTTCGGGGGTTGAAATAATTTTATTCTTTTTAGCCATAAACTGCTGAGTAAAAAAAACGCTCTAATAAATTAGAGCGCATGATTTAGCGATTTTTATTTTTTTCTTCAGGTCCACAATTTTTACATCTATCAATGCGAACACCTCTCATATCTTTTTGTGATTTGTAGTCAACCCCACTATCATCTAAATTTAATATTACAAATTCAGTTCTTCTATTCTCCTGGTGTTGAGTTTCATCACATTCATAACCATCATAACAGTCGTTCAACATAACCTCCTCTCCCATTCCTTGCGCTTTTAGTCTTCTTTTTTCTATTCCATTGGCAATCAAATACCTAACTACAGCTTCTGCCCTTCTGTTTGACAAAGACTTATTATAGTTTCTTGAACCTCGGGAATCTGTATGAGAAGTAATTTTGACTGATGCCTTGGGGAATGATTGCAATAAATTCAGCAATGTATCTAAACCAATATATGCATCTTCTCTAATGTTAGCTTTGTCGTAATCATAAAAAATATGAACCAACCTTGCGGGTCCAATTTTTAGATTATAATCAGTTCTGTTTCCATTTTTATCAATGGTATAGACTAAATTTCCATTTTCATCAATATAAGATCTATTACCTTTTGCATCTAAACATTCATAATTTCCTTCTGCATCTGTCTTTCCTGTGGGTTTAGCACCCGGAGGACAGTTGTGTGGACAGTCTTCTCCTCCAATACAGTTTATTGCCAGGTTTACCAAAACCATATCTTCATCACCTCTTGTTGTAAATGTAGTAGAAGCTTTGGCATAACCTTCTTTAGACACAATGATTTGATAATCACAATTTTCCTTGATGCCTAAAAATTCATAATTTCCTTTACTATCTGTAATGATAGAGGTCTCAGTAACTTCTCCATCACAACTAGATTTTAAGCGAACCAAGGCCTCTGAAACAGGCTGCTTGTTTTTCCCATCTACTACAGTACCACTTACATCAAACACTCTGGAGATATTCAAAGGAATGGAAATAACAGTACTTTCCTCTTTTTTTAAATCTTTAGCAGGATTAAACCGAAGGGAAGAAGGTCTGTAACCCTCTTTCTCTGCTGCAAAATCACAAGAATTAAACAAAGAAACTTCTAAATATGCCTTACCATCTGCGTTGGTTTTTAAAATCTGTGTAGGATTACAGTAAGTATATATTTCAGCATTTTCAAGAGGCATTTGGGTATTTTCGTCATATACCAAAACCTCCACAGGCACTGCTAATTTATTAAAAACAAAGATATCATCACCAGTTGAAAAAGTGCTATCAGTTAAATCAGCAAGTGATCTATTCGAAGAAAAAAATCCGTAAGTATTTTCCTGGCTCTGACAAAAGGAAAAATCATCGAAAGTGCTATTAATAGGAGCACCCATATTGATAGGGTCTGTCCAGGTACCAAAATTATCCTTGGTGTAATAAATATCCATACCCCCTAGCCCGACCAATCCAGTTGAACTGTAATACAAAGTAACATCAGTGCCATAACCTGTAATATGAGGAAAAGCTTCATCACCTTCTGTATTTATTGTTGCACCCAGATTCTGAGGCATGGACCAAATTCCATTTTCAAGAAAGGAAACATACAAGTCAAATCCACCAAAACCACCGGGCATATCTGAAGAAAAATATAAAGCTGTACCTTCTTCATTTAAACTTGGATGCTTTACACTAAACTCTTCATCGTTAAAGAATAAACCCAAGGGTTTTGACCATGTACCTTCGGCATTTTTTTCAGACCTGTATATTTTAACTTTTAGTAACCCATCTTCTCCAGTTGCCTTGTTATCTAAATCCGATGCAGAAAAATACATTTCAGTGAGATCAGGATTGAAAGTCAAAGGCCCGACGTGTTTCAATGAATTTTTAATTAGTTGTGTATACTCTTTAGGAGATGAATAGCTAAAAACAAATTGATTGGGATCAACAACTTTGAACTCAGATTGAAAGAGTTTGGTAAAACCAGCACCTGTAAGATTATCTTTTACGATTTGAACCGGAATATTGCCCATCTCGATATTTCTGGTGCTCACAAAGGAAAGATACTGCTTTTCATTAGCAACAAACAAAAGCGGAGCAAACTCATCAAATTTTGAATTAATTTCTTGAACTGGATTTACTTTGTAAAAATCTGTAGTAGATCTCAAAGACAAGATTGTAGGTTCTTGACAAGACTGTAAAATATTTTTAGCTCTGACTTCATTTGGATTTAAGGAAAGATATTTATTAGCCCATTGTTTCGCAATATCATATTTCCCTTTCATCAGTAAGGCTTCGGCAAGAAATAAGTAATATTGTGGTTCCACCTCGCCTGTTTCAACTAATTTCAATAAATGAACTTCCAGATCATTTATCATTCTGAGCTTGCGAAAGCATAATGAAATCTGGGACAAAGCTTCAACATTCTTTTCGTCCTTGTTTAAAATTTCTTTATATAGAGTTATTGCAGAACTAAAATCTTGATCTGAGAACATTTTTTTTGCTCTTTTCAACTGAGCCGAAGTTTGGGAAAACAACGGAATCTGAAGTAAGAGAAAAAATAAAATGGAATAAATTCTAAAATGACGCATAGCGATTGTGTTAGGAACTTTTTCTAGAAGTATCTAATGTGTTTGACTTTTGAAATATTTTTAACCAGATCATAGCCTAACAACAATTCATAAGATCCCTGGGCTGGCCCTTGCAATTTGGTGAGAGAAAAGTCGTAGGCAGCTCCGATCCTCAATCCATTTTTCAAACGAACTGAGAACCAAAAATCAATAGAATCATAAGAACTCAATGCCAATTCAAAAGCTGACCTAAAAGAAATTCCAGCAGTATACATCTGATGTATAACCAAGGAAAGATCAAGATCAAACTCTGTGGGAGCACCCACGCGATTCTGAATATTCCTGTTCAGTAATCCAACATGCTTAATAAGCATTGTAGGTCTAAGCACAAAATCTTGGGTACCCAAGGGAATGGCTCCACCTGCAGTAAAATAATAATGTCTGTATTGTTGCGCAACGGGCAAACTTGGATCATTATCCCTTCTCAAGGCATTGTTTACAAGCATAGGGCTTGATATACCTACAAACCATTTGGGTGTATATAAATATACGCCTAAGCCAAAGTTAGGAAGCCAACGATTGGGTTGCATATTTTGAAAAGTAGGATCGGTCGGGTTTTCAAGGCTCAGCTGTGACCAATCAGCAGACCAATTCGATACTCCCCCTTGCAAACCGAAAGATATATGTCCTTTGTGTTCTCCATTTTTATCTTTTCCAAATACGGGTAAATGGTAAGCAAAACTACCATAAACATTGAACTGCCTTGAGTTACCTATCATGTCATGGGAAACATTCAAGCCCACACCAATATTTTTTTCTCTGATGGGGGTATGTATGGTGAAATTTTGGGTCATTGGTGCTCCTTTGATTCCCCACCATTGTTGCCTGTGAAGCAAAGTCATATCCAAAGCCCCTACAGTGCCCGTGTAAGCAGGATTATAGTTCATTGGATTGAACATGTATTTGGTAAACATGGGATCTTGCTGTGCATTCATTGAAAGATAAATGGCACAAAATAGTATAGTCAGTTTAAGTTTATTCATGTTATCAGATTCTGAAAGGCTCTAACTAAAGAGCCAAATTTAGTAGAAATTAAGCATATATTCACCATAATTCGCCCCTAAAATAATATTTTTTTCAAGCAAGTTCAAAGAGTACATAAAAACAATGATGTACTTTTGTCTTACAATTCAATTCATTACATATGATGAACCAAGTAAATATTGTTTCTGAACTCAGGCTTTGGGGAAATATTTCATATTTTTCACTTTTCGCATCAGGTTCTGATATGCTCATTGAAGCTCATGAAAATTACCAAAAAGGGGGCTTCAGAAATCGTTATCAAATCATCATGTCTGATGGAATTCATCTTGTTACTGTTCCTTTATTAAAAGGTAAAAACCAGCAAACAGCAATTCGAGATGTAAAAATAGATTACAGCCAAGATTGGAGCACACAACATTTGAGGACCATTAAAACGGCCTACGGCAGTGCACCTTTTTTTGATTACTACTTTCCAGAAATTGAAATTTTATATACTCAAAAAAAAACATTTCTGTGGGATCTCAACAAAGAAGCATTGTTGATGAGTTTGAACTGGTTGAAAATAGAAAATCAATTCAAAGAAACTCAGTATTTTATTCCTGACTACAGGAAACAGGAAATGCATTTCTTTGACTTACGATTCAAAAAATCAGAACCCCTTACTGATCATTATCCTTTATACAGTCAAATTTTTATGGACAAGCAAGGATTTATTCCAAATGCCAGTATTCTCGACCTACTTTTTTGCCAGGGTCCTCAAGCGATTGCCTACCTAGAAAATCTAAAAATTGAATTATGAGATATTTCATTGTAATAATGGTTATTCTTTCTTTCACTTCCTGTGAAACTGATCAAAACAGAAAATATCATGAGGCCTTTGAAATTCTTAATTTGGAACAGTCTGCACATTTCATAGGAAAGGATAAAGAAGAGCAATATTTTGAACTTGTGAACACATTGGATCTCTCCCTGCAAATGGGCAAAGATAATCTGGGAGGCACCAGGGAGGAATTGATCAATAGTTATATCCATTTTTTACAATCAGATTTGGTTGAACCCAACAATAAAGAAAAGAGATATTTAACAGCGCAGATGTCTGAGGCCATTCGTTTGATCCGTATTAGCTTTCCCCATATTCGACTGCCACAAATCAAATGCATCGTGACAGAAGGTAAATATTTCGGTCCCAGAGTTTATTACACACGCTCCAATGCGATTATTATTCCCAAGATAGAATTAGATTCAAAAAACAAGAACATGGTTCGTACCTTGATTCATGAAATTTCCCATATAATAACAAGATTCAACCCGAGTTTAAAAGGTTCATTATATGAAGGTATTGGATACCATGCCCTGGAAAAATTAGAGTTAAGTTCATTTCTGGAACAAAGAATTTTAAGAAATCCGGATGGTATGGATATCAATTGGTATATAGAATTGAACCATAAATTTTATGTCCCGATTATTTTTAGCAGGCATGCAAAATATATGGGATATCCTTTCATGACTGCACTCATGTTCCAACTTTTTGAAATACAAATAAATAAAAAGTATGGCAAAATCTTGTCTGCTGATTTGGGCAAAAACGAAAATGAGTTAATTGGTTACTGGGAAAAAATAAGTAGAAATACAACATATACCATACATCCAGATGAAATCATTGCAGACAATTTCGTTTTGATGGTAGAAAAAAAAGTTAACAATTCTACATGGTCTAGATTAGATAAAAACGGTAAATTACTCAATGCTAAGCTGGAACTTATACTGAAAAAATACTTTTCTACTTAAAGATTTCACCCATTCTTTTTCCATTCGAATACATTCCAATGAAAGACTCTTTGAATTTAGTTTTAGACACTAATTTTTGAAGCGCTTTATAAGCTTCGTCTTTACTGGAGAAGCCTTCAGAACCATCTTTATTTTTTTCCATAGGAACCAGTAAAACACGAGTTACTTCTTCCCCTATTTTTTCAAAAACCAATTTATACTGACTCAACTCACCGGCTACAACATCTTTATATTGTTCGGTTCTAAAGGTTTTTACGGCAGAAATTTGAATTTTGAAAACAGTTCCTTTTGCATTGTTATCCGCAGGGAGAATTTCGTCAGGTTTTGGATTCACTTCTTTTTTGACAGTTTCCACTGCTTTGACGGTTGGCTTGGGTTCTGTTTGAACAACGATTTTTTCTTCTTTTTTAACTGGTGTTACAGGCTCTGTTTTTTTAATTTCTTCTACTTTGGCTACTACTGGTGGTATATAAGGAACAAGTACACCGTTTTTCCAGAATACTTTTTTCTCTGGAGACTTTGCTGCTGTGGTGTAGGCTAAGATAATAGCATCGTACTCTTTTGAACCCATTTCATAAGGCTTGTTTGTTTGAGGATTGACAGGTAATGCTTTGGGCATCGCAAAAGGTTTTTCAGCAGAATTAAATTCTTTCCCTACTAAAATATATTTGGGGTAATCCGGATCAACCTCTGTTTTTTTATCAGCTTGAGCTATGGCTTGTGTATCTTTACTAGACTCACGTAAAGGTTTCAAAGCAATTTCTTTCATCCTGATTTGTTTAGGTGTAATGGCTTTCGTACTGATTTCAGTTGTGTAAGTTTCAAAACCCTTTGCTGTAACCTCCAATTTAAAATTTTTATTGGAAGGCAACTCAAATTGATACTCGTCAATACCCCACATATCCTTTTCTATGAATAGGGAGCTTCCATTATCATCAGTCGCATAAAAACGCATGAAAGCATCCTTGACAGACTTTTTATCCGAATCATTTTCATCAAAAATCTTACCCTTCAGGGTCAAGTAAACTTCGATTACTTTGAAGTAAAAAATATCGTCATGGCTTGTTTCTGTTTTTGAATTTTCAAAGGTTCGATTCGAAACGAAATAGCCACCGAAATGATTATCACTGGTAATATAGTTGTATTCATCGTGATTTGAGTTGAAAGGTAAACCTATATTGACAGGTTTGGAAAACCTTTCCTCCGTAAAATTTGATTTAAAAATGTCAAAGCCTCCAATTCCGGGCCAACCATTGGAAGAGAAAAACAATAAATTCTTTTCTAAGTCAAAAACCGGCGTAATTTCATCGAGAGATGTGTTGATTTCAGATGCATTTTTAGGTTCATTAAAATCGAAATCTGCTGCATTTAATTCTCTGCTACAATACCAAATATCCATACCCCCTTTACCTGAGGATCTGTCTGAAGAGAAAAATAAATATTCTTTATTTCCCAACTCAACCAGGAAGGGATGTGTTGTATTGGCATTAGGTTCATTATATGAATCACTCAAACGGATCGGAGCGGTCCACTCTCCATTTTCTTCCATCATAAGATAAATCTGACATTTTACCTTAGCCCCATCAACTACATCACATTGGGTAAAGAAAAATCGTTTTCCATCTTTGGAGAAGCTGCCGTTACCAAAATGTGGTTTTGATATTTTATTTAGAAAAATGGTCGGCTGTAATTTGGGTGTCCAGGTTCCATCTGCCTGTTTTTGTGCTCCGTAGATTTTAGAGCTGCCATCCCAGGTTGATGAAAAATAAAGAATACCTTCACTTACCGGGATCGGGGCATAATCTGTTCTTGGCGAGTTGATATTAGAATCGAGATGAATAATTTCAATATTTTCAGTAAAGTATTCCTCCTTGTTGGAAATAATTTTGCAACCCTCTATTTCCATCATTAATTTCTCCTTCACCTCTTTTTCATCACTTTGAAAATACCTGCTCTTGAAAGCTTCTAAAAATCTGATGGCTGCCTTACAGTTATCATTCAATTTTAGTATTTTCCCATAAGTCAAAGCATAGGCAGCATTATTGTTAAAATCCGAATTTGTTTCCAGCTCTTTGTAACATGTTAATGCTTTTTTAAATTCTCTGGAGTCATAGTAATACTGACCAGCTTTGTAGATGTATTCCTTTTTATCTCTCTTGAATGCATAAGCAGATTCGTAATATTCTGCTGCTTTGAGAAAATCACCGTATTTTTCATGTTCCTTTGCTTTTTTGACAAGCTTTTTCCAATTCCCTTTAGGACTTTGCTGAGAAAATGAAGTTTGAGGAATGGCAAGAAAAGAAGAAAAAAAGAATATATATAAAAATATAATTGATAAAGAAGGATAATGAATCAATTTCATTGGGCAATGGTTTTTTTAACAAAATACATAACAAAGCGTTAAGATAGTAATTTTCAGAAAAATGAAACAAACAAAATCATTACTTTAGCACAAATTCAACCATATGAATGCAACTGAAACAAAAAACATGCAGCGTTTAGAGGAGCTAGCCCATAAAACGCCACAATTTACCAACCAGGATGCAACGGCCATAACGGGTATGTCATACCTAGATGTTGAGCAGGGTATAAAGGAAATGATGGCTAAATACCATTGTAAGCTGAGAGTTACAGAAAATGGGGACATCATTTATGATTTCGAAAAATTGGAAAGAAGGGATGCTAAAAAGTTTTCTGAGTACCTTCAAGAGTTTGGAGAGAAGGCATGGAAGGTTTTTACAATCATTTATAAATTTCTTATTTCAGCATTTCTGGTTGTGTACTTCATCATCTTTCTTGTTTTGGTGATTGCAGCAGTTGTGGCTATGTCTTCTGGCAAAGACAATCGATCCAGAAATGGCGGCGGCGAGCTTTTATCTTTTGTTTTCAGATTATTCATATCCATTTTTCAATGGAGAACAATTATGGGATACAATCAATACTATTATCAAACAGACAGGTATGGGTATCAATACCGTCATTATCAGGAAAAAGAGGATGATTTAACCAAAAATTGGAAAGGAAATCAATCTAAAAAAGGATTTGTTGCCTCTGTTTTCGATTTTGTTTTTGGACCGCCCCGCTATGAATTGAATCCTTTGGCAAATTTACAAGAGTTAAGTACCTATCTGAAAACGCACAAATATGTGGTAAGCACTTATGAATTAATTGCTTTGGCTGGATGGACAAAGGCCGAGGCTGAAGATTTTATGACTTTTTCTCTTACGCAATTTAATGGCGAGGCAAAAATGACCGATAATGGAATACTTTACGGGGATTTCAATTCAATATCAAGGAGAAAAACAGAGATAGATGGAGCGCCCATCGTGTATTACTGGGATGAAAACGAGGCAGACTATGAATTGAATGGAAACAGTTCGGGAAGAAATATGGGTATAATCGCTATGAATGGGTTTAATCTACTTATTTCCTTCTTTTTTTTATATCACTCTAACAATCCGGAATTGGGTAATACGATGTTAGTTTTGGGCATTATACCCTTTATATTTTCCCTAAGCTTTTTCCTTATACCCTTTATCCGCTACCTTATTATTCTACAAAAAAGAAGAATGCAGCATCGTATCAATATTAGAAAAAGATTAATCCGATATATTTTTCATGAACAATCCGGAATTATTTCACTGGAGAGACTAACTCAGGTTGCCAATCAAAACAAGGGAGAAAAGCTCAATAAAAAATTGATTGAACAGATGATGATGGACATTATCCGTGATTTTGATGCGAGATCTGAGGTAGATGAAAACGGGCAGATACAATACCATTTCGAACCATTAGAGGAAGAATTATCTGATATGGACAAATTGAGGGATGGAAATACCGGAAATAAAAACAATTTAGGTAACATCGTTTTTGAAACATAAATATGTCAAAAAGAACACTTTGGTTAATCATTGCCGGGATGAGTCTGGCTTTAATTGGAATTTTTGGACTTCAGATCTATTCCATTTACAGCAACTACAAATTAAACTCTGAATTATTCGACAATAACGTACATGCAGCCTTAGATCATGTTGTTACCAAATTGGAACAGGCTGAAATTGAACAGACGGCAGCTCAGTTTGATTTACCTGAACCTGGCAGCAGTATTCATGCCGATATAGCCTCTGAGGTACAGGTGGAAGCCATACATAGTACATTGAGAAGAGATACAGCACAGATAAAACCTTATTCCAGTGTAGACATCAAGCCCTTGCCCAGTGGAAAAAAGTTATTTAAAAAAGAAATAGCAAAGTCATGGAAAAAAGGCAGTACAGAAGTATTTCTTACCCAATTCAAAACCTATTTTACATATCATAGCGTTGTTAAAAACACCCCTGTAGAAAAAAGAGTAAGTTTAAAAATGGTAGATCATTTACTCTACCAGGAGCTGCAACAAAAAGGGGTTCATGTATCCTATGCCTATGGAATTTACGCTGTAAATCAAGATACTTTTGTTCAGACCAATCAACTTTACAAACAACATAAAAAAAAATACGGATTACCGAAAAGCTTTAAATATAAAGCGAAGTTATTTCCAAGTACGAAGGATTCAATTGCCACTTTATTTATTGATTTTCCGGATAAGGATGCCTTTATTTGGAGAGGACTTTTATTACATTTAATCCTTTCCATTTTTTTCTCAGCAATCATCATGTTTGGATTTTACTATACTGCCTTTATCATTCTTCATCAGAAAAAATTATCCAAGATGAAGACTGACTTTCTCAATAATATGACCCATGAATTTAAAACGCCTATTGCAACCATTTCTCTGGCAACAGATGCCTTAAAAAATTTAATTCAGAATCAACAACTCGAAAAAGCTCAAAAATTTATTCATATTATCAAAGAGGAAAACTCAAGAATGGATAACCAGGTAGGGAAAGTATTGCAAATGGCTCGAATCGAAAAAAAGGAATTGAATCTGAATATTGAAAAAATTGATGTCAAGGAAACCATAGAAAATTGCGTTGAAAAAATATTATTGCAAGTGGAGCAAAAATCAGGTCAGATTTCAGTTGATTATCAAGCAAGTTGTGCAGAAATTGAAGTGGATGAAACTCATTTTACAAATATCATTAACAACTTATTGGATAACGCCAATAAATATTCTCCAGACAAACCACAGATAAAAATTACGGTAACTGATGCAAACAAAGGAATAAAAATAGCCGTAGAAGATAAGGGCGAAGGGATTAGTCACGAAGCCAGAAAATTTATTTTTGACCAGTTTTACAGAGTACCTACGGGAAATGTTCATAATATCAAAGGTTTTGGACTCGGCCTGAGTTATGTAAAAGCTATTGTTACGGCACATGCCGGAAATATTGAAGTTAAAAGCGAACCTGGGAAAGGCAGTATATTTACAGTATTCCTTCCCAGTCATTTTCAAAGTCAAATTGTTTGATTTTATTAAACTTTTAAAGATTTATTAACATTATTAACAGTTCGGCATAATTTATGTAGCATCATAAATAAATTAAATTAACCTAAAACAAAACCCTATGAACCAGAAAAGTAAAATCCTGCTGGTTGAAGACGATAGAAATTTCGGTGATGTGCTGTGCTCTTACCTAGAGATGAATGACTATGATGTCACTTTAGCTACAGATGGTGAAATGGGTTTTGAAATTTTCTCTCAGAATGTCTTTGATTTATGCATACTCGATGTAATGATGCCTAAAAAGGATGGATTTACATTAGCGAAAGAAATTAGAGAGAGAGACATGAGCACACCTATTATTTTTTTAACAGCCAAAACGCTCAAGGAAGATATTATTCAAGGATTCAAATCAGGCGCTGACGACTATATTTCCAAGCCTTTCACCTCAGAAGAATTATTATATCGAATCCAGGCCGTATTGAAAAGAGTGTATAAAAATGATCGGTACAGAACAGATCAAAAAGAATATCAGATTGGCAAATACCACTTTAATTATCCACTTAGAATCTTAAGCATTGTTGTTTCAGGGCAAGAAACTCAAGAAAAACTATCCCCCAAGGAAGCGGAGCTTCTTAAAATGTTCTGTCAATACAAAAATGATATTCTCCCAAGAAGTGTGGCCTTAAAAGAAATATGGAGCGACGACAACTATTTTACAGCAAGAAGTATGGACGTATTTGTCACAAAGCTACGAAAGTATTTGAGTCATGATAAAAACATAGAAATAGTGAATATCCATGGCAATGGATTTCAATTAAGAATAGAAGAATAAACCGGTTTTTACCGGTTTTTTTTATTTACAAGTAAACTTAACCTGTATAAAATTTCAAAATAAAAAAATAGGTCTATATTTGGTTTTAGAAACCTACAAACTGATGAATCTCTGCATTGATATTGGAAACAGTCGCACCAAACTCGCTGTATATGATACAGATAATAGTTTAATCAAGCTCATTATCAGAGAAGAAATAACTGTTGCCAAGCTGGATAAAGTTTTAAAAAAGTATCAGATTCAGCATGTAATTGTCTCTTCCGTTAAAAAGAAACAAGGCAAATACAAAAGAATATTATCCTCAAAGGTAAAATTTTACATGGAACTCGACGCAACAAGTTCCGTTCCAGTCAGCAATCTTTATGAAAGTCCTGAAACCCTGGGCAGAGATCGATTGGCAGCAGTGGTTGGTGCCTCAACAAATTTCCCCAACTCTGATATTCTTGTGATAGATGCTGGAACCTGTGTTACCTACGATTTGATAGATCAGCACAAAAATTATTTCGGGGGGAATATTCTTCCTGGATTAGAAATGAGGTTTAAGGCATTGGCTCATTACACAGACAAACTCCCCTTGGTAACGAAAGAAATTCCCGACGAACTGATAGGAAAAAACACAGTTGGGTCCATACAAACGGGTGTTGTTTTTGGTATGTTATTTGAAATGAAGGGAATGATAGCTGCTTATCGAGACAAATTTCCTGATTTAAGAGTTATAATTACAGGTGGCGATGCGATTTTCTTTGAAAGTCTTATGGAAAATCAGATATTTGCAATTCCTGAGTTAGTCCTCTCGGGATTAAATCAAATATTGAATTACAATGTTTCTACATAACAGAACGAGTTTATCCGTATCGAGAATTTTTTTAATTGGTTTTCTTTTATTTCAATTAGCTGAAAGCACCTATTCTCAATATTATACAAGAAGAAATTCTCCTTTTTCGCGCTATGGGTATGGAGACCTGTTCACCAATTATTACAGTTCTGTCCATGGCTCTGCCGGAGCTTTTGCTTCCACTTACAGCAGTATCTGGGATTACAGTATTTCCAATCCTGCCTCATTGACACATATTCGTTCTACGAATTATGATCTCAGTGTATTTTACAAACATAGTATTCTCAATGAAACTGCCACTCAATTGACGGCTCCTGCCAACGATGGTAATATTGATTATCTTGCGATTGCTTTTCCTATAACCAAAAGCTGGGAAATTGCCACTGATACCTTGAGAAGGGGAATTCCGATTCAATGGGGAATGGGAGTCAACTTAGTGCCTTTCAGCACAGTAGGTTATGACAGTCGGGTGAAAAGAGAATTGGAAGATATTGGTTCCATGGAATATAAATATGCCGGATCTGGTACAAGATATCGAATAAACTGGAGTAATGGAGTAGCCTACAAAGGCTTGTCTGTCGGTGCGAATCTGGGATTTATATTTGGAAATATTGAAGACAGAAAGGTGATTACTTTTACAGACAGTGCTTTTGTTTTTGGTTACAGTGAAAGATTTCTCACCAATGAATCTGCTTATGGTTTTGTATATGACCTTGGACTGCAGTATGACCTGTATTTTATTAAAAAAACAGATAAACCAGATCCTCTAAAACATACAAAACTAACCTTCGGTGCTACTTACAGTGGTTCAGCCCCAATACAATTAAGTCAATCAGAAGAAAGAATCAGATACGGATCTTATTATTCAATCGATACTTTATTATTAGGTAATGAAGTAAAAGGAGAAATGACTTTGCCTCAAAATATAAGTTTCGGTATTGCAATCACAAAAGGCTTATCGTGGAGGGTTGGAGCCAATTTCGAGTACCAGATCTGCTCTCAAAGTAGCAATAGCTTCAAGTCACTTTCTGTTGCTGACAACTACAAAATTGCTCTGGGTGCTGAGTTCACACCAGATTTTCTCGATTTTTCAAATTATCTTAAAAGAATACGATACAGATTGGGTGGATTTTATGGTACTGATGCAAGAATTATAGAATTAAATTCAAAATATTATCAACTTTACAAATATGGCATAACATTTGGATTAGGTTTACACATGAAGCCTAAGAAGGTATCAGCAACTCAAATTTTAGGACAAATACAACTAGCATTTGAATACGGTTATATGGGACATCCCGATGTTATTTCCGAACAATATTTTCAAGTGCACCTTGGATTTACGTTGAATGATCATTCTTGGTTCAGAAGAGCCAGATTCAGATAATTGAAAATTTATACATTATGAAAATACAAGCGAAAACCATTGCACTCATCACCTTGATTGGGTTCAGCATTTCTACACAAATAAAATCTCAATGCGGGTCCTGGGACAAATATCCTGCCGGTGAGGAAGAGGCAAAAAAACAACATGTTATTTACCGCGACAAGCTAAAAGAAAAAAAATACAGTGAAGCCTACCCTATCTGGGAAGCACTTTTTCAAACTGTAAAAATTCCAACTCCTGCAAAATCTACACATTTCACAGATGGGATTGACATGTGTTTTCATTTCGCAAAAGAGGAAAAAGATGCGGGTAAAAAAACAGAATGGATTGAAAAGGCTATAGCACTTTATGACCAAAGCGCTGCCTGTAATGGAGAAGATGCACTGAACAGAGCCTACCAGGGATATTATCTGTATGCCAATGGTTACGATGTGGTAAAAACTATCAAAGTCTTTGAAAAATCTATGGAAATTGGCAAAGAGAGCCCGCCTTCCATGAACCTGCTTTACATGCCTACCATTGCGATTTATCTTTACAAGAGTAAGGTGGCAGGATACGATGCAGAATATCTAAGATCATTGTATGAAAAATTAAAAAAGATAGCCAATCAAAATATTGAAAAAAACAAAGATGCTGCCAACTTCAAAAAGAATCTGGAAGAAATGGAAAAACAATACACAGCTGTTCCTGAAATTTTTGGCTGTGATTACTGGACGACAAAATACAGTGCCATCTATAAGTCTGTTTTTGAAAATGCTGATACACTCAAGGTAATGGCAACCAAGCTAGCTGACAAATGCGGTAAAGAGAGTGAATTGTACAAAGAAATTTGGGCAAAATACAGATCCTTGAATTTAGGTAAAGAAATTGCCAGACAAAAAGAAATTACAACAGCCGACAGTTCAACTATCTTCTCTAAAATTCAAGCTTATCGTGCACTTGCTGAATTAGATACGGCAGAATCTGCTGCATACAAGGAGAAAGTAAATACATTGATTCCAGAACTTGCCAATAGTAAAAAAGAATGGCTGGATGATAAAACCAAAGGAACCGAGATTTACAGATATGCATTTTCACTTTACAGAGAAGGTAGCTTTAGTAATGCCCGCACTTATTGCAGACTGGCTTCCAAGCTTAGACCTGACTGGGGTGACCCCTACATTCTGTTAGGAACCATGTATGCAAGTAGTGGCGGTAGATGTAGCCCTGCAACCAATGGTACTGGTTTTGATGCTCAGGTTTGTGTTTGGCCGGCTATTGATGAGTGGGTGAAAGCGAAAAACGTAGACCCTTCCTCTGCAGAAGAAGCCAATAGGCTCATCGGAAAATATTCCGGTTATATGCCATCTAAATCTGATTTATTACAGAGAGGAATCAATGAAGGTTCAACTTTTGTTGTACCCTGTTGGATACAGCAAAGTACATCTGCAAGAGGAATTTAATTTTTGAAATCATAGAAATAAATGATATTTTTCGGGGTCATCCACAAAGTCTGGTTGACCCCGATTTATTTGCAGCCCTAATTACTTTTTGAGGCTTCTTTTTTATTAAAACTGAACTTATGAAACAGCTTATTTTCTTCTTGTTTGTTATTTCATTTACACAACACATTACACTTTCGGCTCAAAAACAAGTATTATTTCGGGATGATTTTGACAAAGATGACGGTAGCTGGTTTATAGTCAACGATGCCAGTTCCTATTTCAAAATTGAAAATGGATTTTATATTTTGCAAGACAAAGACACTACGCAAAGATGGTATTGCTGGAGAGATATCGATTATTTCACCCACAAATTAGACTTTGAAATTGAGGTAAAACTGAGACTAAAATCTGGTTCTGCAAAAAGTGCATTTGGCTTAGCCTGGGGTTTGGCTGATTTAAAAAATCTGAATACTTTTGGGCTCACGGGAGATGGTAAATTCTTTATACAAACCAAGGTTGCCAATCAATATACAAGCCAGGTAGAACAAACCTTTTCAAAACAAATCAAGGGAACAGGAAACTTCAACATTCTGAAAATCAAGGGTAACAAGCAAGAACTTCTTTATTTCATCAATGACAGCTTAATTTACTCAAGTACTTTTCCTACATTAAAAGGGGCTAATCTGGGATTCTTGGTTGACAAAAATTCAATCATTGAGGTGGATTATGTCATTGTAAAACAGGATGTGAAAATGAATTTAATCGACAATCCTGTCAAAGGTAGGTTGAGCAGGCCCATTGAAAGGATTAATACCACTGCTTATGAGAACACTCCACTCATTTCAGCTGATGGAAAAACCTTATACTTTTCGCGTAATGAACATCCTGAAAATACGGGAAAAGATAAAAATTCTGATATTTGGTTTTCCAAAAAAGACTCGGATGGAAATTTTTCCATTGCCCAATCTATCGGACGTCCTTTAAATAACGATGGGAACAATTTTATTGTTTATTTATCACCTGATGAACATACTTTTATTTTAGCAAACCAATACAACGATAAAGGTGAAATTAAATCGCAGGGGCTCTCCATCTCCCACTTAGAATCCAATGGTTGGTCGATGCCCAAGGACATTGTAGTTGAGGATTTCAAAAATTTAAGTAAGTATGTAGAATATGGATTTTCTTCCAATAGAAAAGTACTTATATCTTCCATACAAAATGAAAATTCGATTGGAGATAATGACTTATATGTCAGTTTTCAAATTGACGAAAAAACATATAGTAAACCCATAAATATGGGTTCTATAATCAACACCTTACATGATGATAATTTTCCCGTTTTATCACCTGATGGAAAGAAATTATATTTCTCTTCTGAAGGTCATCCCGGATATGGCAAATTTGACATATTTGTAAGTGAAAGAAAAGACGACAGTTGGCTGAATTGGTCAACTCCAAAAAACCTTGGACCTGAAATAAATTCATCTGCGAATGAAATGGGTTTTCATATTACCCAATTGGGGGATGTGGCCTATTTTACTTCGAATAGAAACAGCAAGAACAAACTGGACATTTTCGAGTTTTACACAGAAGAGAAGAAGATAGATTCAACCTGTATTTTTACTGGTGTTGTAACAGATGCTGTCACTGGTAAAGCATTGGCCGCTGAGATTACATTTTTTACAGCACCCAAACACAAGGAAATATTACTCACAAAGTCAAACCCTACAGACGGTAGTTTTAAAGGCAGTTTACCTACGCATATGAATTATGATTTCTACGGTATAAAAAAAGGATATTATGGCGTTACCAACAGAATTCAACTTGAATTCAAGGAAGAAAATATCAGTTCTTACCAAATCACAATGAAATTATACCCTTTACAAAAAGGGCTAATCGTGCCTATGCCAAATATTTCTTTTGATGCTTCTGTGAATCCTACTACATATGCAAGTTATGAATTAGAGCGTTTACTTCATTTGTTGGAGGAGTATCCCAATTTAGTCATACAATTGAATAGTCCTGCCAATGCTACCGACAATGGAACCAAACAGCTTGAATCCATAAAAAATTATCTGGTTTCAAGAGGCATTAAAGCCAATCGAATACCTAAATTCGAAAAAAGCAAAACGAATGATTTTGAATTTAAAATAATCAGTACAGAGCAATTCCAAGAAATCGTAACGATTCAGAATAGTTTTAGCACTGAGATTAAGGTCAATGAAATAAAAAAAGGTCAAAGTTTCAAAATTGAAAACTTATATTTTCTAGCCGATTCAAGTTCATTTACCACAACTTCTGCCCAAACATTAAACGAGTTAGCGCAATTTTTACTAACCAATAAAAATATAAAAGTTGAAATTGGTGGACACACCAATGGATTGCCCGCACACGAATATTGCGATCAATTATCTAATAACAGGGCAAAGTCTGTCTTTTTGTATCTATTGAGTAAAGGGGTAAGTGAAAAACTGATTAGTTTCAAGGGCTATGGAAAAAGAGTTCCTGTGGCTGATAACAGTACAGAGGAGGGACGTGCCAAAAATCAAAGGGTTGAATTAAAAGTTTTGGATATTTTGTAAAATATAAATCTGACCATATCGTTTCAAATAAAAACAAGAAGAACTTTAAAAAAATTTGAAATGAAAAAGAAAAATCTAATCCTGCTCGGAACTTTACTTTCTGTATTTCTATTGTGTGTGTATTATTTTTACCCGCATAATAAGCTTGAATATCATGGTAAAATTGATAAAATTCAAGTGCTCAAATCAAAGAGAAAACTGATCTTGTTAAATGGCAAGCAAATTATCAACACTTACACTATTTCATTGGGTAAAAATCCAGTTGGGGCAAAAGAAAAAAAAGGTGATTTAAAAACTCCAGAAGGGTTGTATCGTGTTTCTTATAAACAAGTTCACCCAAAATATCATAGAGCTCTGGCAATAAATTATCCAAACGAACGGGATAATAAAAACGGAAGAACAGGATCTGGCATCCTTATTCATGGAATAAATAAAGATTATCGCATTTGGGGAAGGCTGCACAGATGGAGAGATTGGACTGAAGGTTGTATCGCATTGACCAATGAGGAGATTGAAGAAATATATTCTATTGTCTCCCCGGGTACTCAGGTTGAAATACTACCTTAATTATCCGATGCTATGAAATCTCCTACTTCTTTGCCATTCACTCTTACAGACTGCACATGCATAGGCAGGTGTAATACATAGCGACAAGAACCTGTAACTTTTACCCCATCTTTGATCATATGATTTTTAAGCATACTACTCAGCGACAAGATATTGCCGTTGAAAATGGGAATCAAAGCAAGCCTATCCTCGTTGATCTTCGTAAAGATGTCTTTCTCGTAAGTAATTGTCCCTTCGATTACCAATCTGGAACCCTGGTTACGGAAGATTACAACATCGTCTGTGTCAATGTTTAATTCAATCCTTTGAATGTTTTTTTCAAGCACAAACATTTGATCTGCCACTTCCGCCCTCTGGGCAAATGACTTCTGTGACATCGAAACTGTGACAAAAACAAGTGCGGTGTAAATAATTGATCTCATATCTTTTGTTTTATTTGCTTATGGTGTTTTACGTTATTGTTTCATTTTCTACTTCAAAAAATCTACCTAATCTGCATAAATAGGCATTAGACCTAAGTTGATAGGTAAACTACCTATAGGTTTGCAAATACCTCCTGCTTGAGGATTTGTCCATTAATTATAATTTGGGAGATATGCTCTGGTATATAAACCGTATACACAAATCTTTCCTTGATTTGTATTTCAGGTTTGATTATTTCCCTGGGTTTTTGTCCAAACATCCGAAAAACGCAAAGCTCATCAGTGGAAAATTCCAACTGTAATTTTCGCTCATCCAGACGAACTGGAATATTGCTCTGACATTCCAGGGTACTCTCAATGATGAGTCTGCTACCTTTGGTTTTGTAAATTTTAATTTGTTTGGATTCCAGACTCAGCTGGACCTCCCTACAATTTTTGTCAAGGGAAACGATTTCACTTTTCTGCAATTGATCCTGCGCGGATAATTGTATTATGGGCAGGCACAATGCTATACCCAAACAATAAATAAGTTTTTTCATAACAGTCGATCTTTGGTCTTGAATACAAGATTACGACTGTTTAAGGAGATGGACTTGGGTATAAAACCTAAATCAAAAATTTAGGCATTTAACCTAAGTAGCTGCTTATCAACGAATTATGGCTTTATAAATTTTTTCTTGAATTCTTGGGCGAATATTCATCTGAACCAATTTTGCATTTTCACCTGAAGGGTAGGTTCTGTTGGAGAGAAAAATATAAATGATTTTATTTTCAGGATCTGCCCAAGCTCCAATACCTGTAAATCCTAAATGACCATAAGTCAAGGGCGATGCCTGCCAGGCAACATTATGAGAAATTTCTGCATTTCCCAATTCTTTTC
>Ga0169931_10001452_pt1 | contig 39117 bp, 31 predicted proteins | sample Kivu_15m_20L_FD_129675 | JGI IMG/M metagenome (GOLD analysis project Ga0169931, IMG submission 129675) | Freshwater microbial communities from Lake Kivu, Western Province, Rwanda to study Microbial Dark Matter (Phase II) - Kivu_15m_20L... | ecosystem: Environmental > Aquatic > Freshwater > Lake... | reverse complement strand
AGTGAAATGGAAAGCGACCGCGGTTGATCTGATTTTCGGGTCGAACTCGCAATTGCGGGCCCTCTGCGAGGTTTACGCTTCGAGCGACGCCACCGGCAAGTTCGTTCGCGACTTCGTGGCGGCCTGGAACAAGGTGATGAATCTCGACCGGTTCGACTTGGTCTAGAGCCAGCTGACTTTGGCCAATTGAGTTACTGCAGAGGCCCTCGGTTTGAGGGCCTCTTTTTTTAACGTGAACAACAAATTTCCGGCGACCTTGTTCGGCCGTTTCGCCTCAAACCCAGCCAACCATAATGGTATGCCTCCCGGTTTTCCAAAAAGTTTGTGGGGCTTAAAATTTCACTGCTTACGACTCCGGTTTTGAATATTGCAAACTCTGTCTTTAACCTCTGGAATCACCACCCATGTCGGCTCTCCCCACGCTCGATTTCATCCTGCGAAACTACAAGAACTTCAACGCCCGCGTGACCCGCGATGCCCTGCTGGCTTATTGGAACCATCTCCAGGCTGGCGGCAAGATGTTTTGGACTTTGGCCGGAGCGATGTCGTCGGCTCAACTGGGGATCACGCTTGCACCAGCGATTCGCGAGGGGCTGATTCATGGCATCTCCTGCACAGGGGCCAATCTGGAAGAGTCGCTGTTCCGACTTGTTGCTCACGACAGCTACAAGGACTTTCCCGAGTACCGGTATTTTACCAAGTCCGACGACACCAAGATTCTCAAGGACCGGATGCGACGGGTGACCGACACGAGCATTCCCGAGGATGAAGCTTTCCGCGCGGTAGAAAAGTTTATCGTTCCGATGTGGGAGACGGCTTCAAAGAATGGAGCCCGCCATTTCTGGCATGAGTACTTCTATCAATTGGTGCAGAAGCTTCCGGCGAAGCTGCACGAGGGTGCGGCTGACGAATCGTGGCTACTCGCTGCGGCCAAGGCGAATCTACCGATGGTTGTCCCGGGCTACGAAGACTCGACGTTTGGAAACATTTTCGCTTCGCATGTGAAGTTCGAAGACTGCTCAGCCTCGATTGCCAAGTCGGGGATTGAGTACATGGTCAACTTTTATGAGCAGTACCAGGAGATGTCGGCGGGTGCGGGAGTCGGCTTCTTCCAAATCGGCGGCGGCATCGCGGGCGATTTCCCAATCTGCGTCGTTCCTTCAATCAAGTACGACCTCGGCAAGAAGGCGAAACCCTGGGCATATTTCTGTCAGATCTCTGACTCGACGACCTCATACGGTTCGTACTCAGGCGCAACGCCCAACGAGAAAATCACTTGGGACAAGCTGACCGAAAAGACGCCGATGTTCGTAATCGAGTCAGACGCAACCATCGTCGCGCCGCTGATGCTTACGGCACTGCTCGAATGCCAGCGGAACCCGAAGGAAGCGAACAAGCTGATCGCCAAGGCGATGAAGTAGGGGGTTAGTTGTCAGTTGTTAGTTGTTAGTCGGAATGCGGAATGCTTGCGATTGAGCCACGCTCGGCGCAGGTCTCCCGCGTTCGACACTGGTCTCCCGCGCTCGGCGCAGGTCTCCCGCGCTCGGCGCAGGTCTCCCGCGCTCGGCGCAGGTCTCCCGCGCTCGGCGCAGGTCTCCCGACCTCGCCGAGAGCGCAAGTGCGGATCGCCCCTTGCCTTCTTCCGTCCCACAAGTCCCAAGTGTCCCAAAAGTCCCAGAAACTCCTGGCGACAACCAACCATCCGTGTGCTGCAAGCAAAAATGGCGGAAGCGCATGGGAATCGAACCCACCAGCCCCATGTTTTCCATGCGGCTCGACGGTTTTGAAGACCGCGCCGGGCACCAGCCCTAGTTCCGCTTCCGAAATGATTGCTTGGGATCCTTTTTATAGCACCCCTTTGGCCGCGAGGCCATTGCCGAACTTCCGACAACTGGAATCGTTTTCTCTGCGGCTGCTTCGAGAAATTCGCCGAATAAGCGTTAACAACGCGGCCGCTTTCCCATCGTCAAAGCCGGCTTGTTGCGGCATAATGAGAGAAGCCCGGGTTGATTGTTTGGCTGACCCAGCCTTCCGCACGGTTCGTGCGACCTGAACGAAGAGTCCCGGCTGCATCTTGGCAAGGTTATGCTTTCCATGTCCGACACGCTCGACAACCAGACGACCTCGAACAACTCGCGAACCAAGAAACGCGGAGTGCCTGAGGGGACCTGGATTCAATGCCCTGGCTGCAAGGCCGCCGTTTTTCGCAAAGAAGCCGAGAAGCGGATGAACGTCTGCCCCGAATGCCAGTACCACATGTACGTTTCGGCTCAGCAGCGCATCGAGCAAGTCCTCGACGAGGGAACGTTCGAAGAGTGGGATGCCAATTTGATGCCGGTCGACCCGCTGCAATTTGCGGACAGCCGCCCGTACGCAGAACGGCTCGTCACTGAGCAAGCTAAGACCGGCTTGAAGGATGCAGCGGTTACTGGCTGCGGTATGATCCGCGCTCGCCGAGTAGCCTTTGGCGTCACCGATTCGGCTTTTATCATGGGAAGCATGGGCTCGGTTGTCGGCGAGCGGTTGGCTCGGCTGGTTGAACGAGCCACCGAAGAGAAGTTGCCGCTGATCATCATCAGTGGTTCGGGCGGTGGAGCCCGAATGCACGAGGGAATTCTCTCGCTGATGCAGATGGCCAAAGTTTCGGCCGCGCTGGCCCGTTACGACAAGGCGGGAGGTCTTTACATTTCCGTCCTGACCAATCCGACAATGGGCGGCGTGGCGGCGAGTTTTGCTTCGCTGGGCGATGTGATTTTTGCCGAGCCGAAAGCGTTAATCGGTTTTGCCGGTCCACGAACCATCAAGGCGACGATTCGAATCGAATTGCCTGACGGATTCCAAACGAGCGAGTTTCTGCTGAAGCATGGCTTTGTCGACCGAATCGTTTCTCGCGAAAAGCTCAAGAGCGAAATCGCTCGGACGATCGACTACTGCGGCAAGTAAGCATCGCGCCGTAGCGGTGAGCAGGAGACGGAACGGCGGCACCCGAACCGAACGGCTGAGCGCGATTTCCTCCTTTTTGGCCCACGAGCCCTGCTTGTCGTCGAGCTTAATGAGTTGGGTCGAAGATCGTAGAACGATTGTCTTTAATCTTTCGGAACTTTAAGTCCAAGCCTTTTTCAGCTACCGAGCAATTGGGAACAATTGCTCTACGATCGATATACCTCGCCTCGGCATTCCGGGGGTTTCAGTTCAACCCACCCCCGATAACTTTAGCAAACCGTTAGTTGTGCCTATACTTGAGACAGGCGACACAAACCTTGTGTCCCAAATCTTACACCCGTATTCCAGCTGGCCGATGGGCATCCTCGACAGTATTTCAGGCTTGTTCAAATCCAAAGGGAGCGAGCGCCTCGACCTTTCGAAGCGGTTTCGGTTGGAGCGGCACGCCTTTACCGGAACAATGTCGAAGTTCCATGTGGCGCATGAGATTGCCACTGGCAAGGTCTACGGCATCAAACTGCTTGACAAGGAAAAGCTCACTCAATTTCGCGACCGGTTTAAGGGACTGAAGCGACCAGAAGAAGGCGAGATCGGGATGAAGATTGACCATCCTCGGGTCGCCAAGACTTACGAGTGGGGTAAGACGACGACCGGACAAGAGTACATCCTGATGGAATACGTCGATGGTCCGGGTGTAAACACCATCCTGCGAGACATGAGCTTCGACTGGATCCCGCATCGCTTGACCCACATTCGTCAAATGGCCGAGGCGATTCAGGCAGTCCATGACGCGGGCTTCATTCACCGCGATATCTGTCCGCGCAATTTCATTTGCTACAAGGATTACACTTGGCTGAAGCTGATCGACTTCGGGCTCACTGTTCCTAATGAACCACCCTTTCGCCAACCGGGCAATCGCACGGGCACACCTCAGTACATGGCGCCGGAAATTATCCGACGCAGGGGGACCGACCCGCGCGTCGATATTTTTGCTTTTGGAGTTACGGTCTACCGAATGCTGACCAACGAGCATCCTTGGGGGGCAACCGACACGACGGCCTTGGCTGCACTCGCGTTCGATCAAAAGAAAGCTGAGGAGATCACCAAGTTCCGCCCCAACCTCAACGTCAAGCTGGCCCGAGCCGTGCATCGCTGCTTGGAAATTCGTCCTGAGGCGAGGTTTGAGTCCTGCAAGCAGTTTCTCTCAGCAATTTCCGAAGTCAAAACGGAAGACGAGACTTAGGCTGAGTATCAGAGTTCATTTTGGCGCTGGCTGTCTCGCTCTTTCGCCAACGGCTGATGCCGTGCTGCTCAGGGACGGTAATTCGAAAGCCCGCATCCGTCTTTTGGATGCTATTAACGGCTCGAGCTTCATGGCATAATCGCACCGGCGTTGAATCAGTCTGCTTTTGACTGCCGGAGTGAACCTGCAATGTCTCCTGTTGAAATACCTCCCAGCAATTCGGCCCAAGCTTCTGCTGACGAAGGCTATGTGGGACACAATTGGTTCCTCAAGCTGAATCGCTACCAGTGGTTCGTCTTGTTTGTCGCCGCACTGGGCTGGTTGTTCGACACGATGGACCAGCAGCTCTTTGCGCTTGCCCGAACGCCTGCGATGCGGGAACTGCTGGCAGAGAGGCGCCTCGAGGATGGGAAGGAGATTATCGTCCAGGCGAGCAAAGACGACGTCAACTTTTACGGCGGTGTCTGTACTTGTGTCTTTATGATTGGCTGGGCAGTAGGTGGCCTGTTTTGCGGTGTGCTGGGTGACCGTTATGGCCGAGCCCGCGTGATGCTCTGGACGATTCTCGGATATTCGCTTTTCACAGGACTCAGTTCCTTTTCGCAAAACATCTGGGACTTTGCGTTCTATCGCTTTCTCACCGGGCTCGGCGTCGGAGGTGAATTTGCGGTGGGTGTGGCCTTGGTCGCCGAGGTCATGCCCAATTCGATTCGCCAGTATGCCCTGGGCTTTTTGCAGAGCTGCTCGACAATCGGCAACATTACTGCTGCCCTAATCAACATCAATCTCGGGATCGCTGAGGGCAATGGAGCTTTCAAGTCGATAGAACTGGCTGGTCAGCCACTGACGGCTTGGCGAGTAATGTTTCTAATCGGTGCATTGCCCGCCTTATTGGCTCTGTTGATCCGGGCCCGGCTGAAGGAACCGGAGTCATGGGTCGCACAGCAAGCCCAGCAATCGCGGTCTCAATTCGGCAGCTACTCTGAGCTGTTCAGTGCAAAGTATCGCCGCAGCGCGATCGCGGGTTTCCTGCTTGGACTGAGTGGCGTGGTTGGCCTGTGGGGCATTGGCTTTTTTACTTTCGACCTGATCAACGCCGTGGCGACCGCCAAATTCAAAGCCGATGGTCTCGAGGAAGCAGCGATCGGCGGCAAGGTAGCCTTTTGGGTCGGAATGACTTCGATCATGCTCAACGCCGGCGCGTTTTTCGGAATGAATGCCTTTGGCTACCTCGCGGCCTATTGTGGTCGCCGCCTGACATTCCTGATTTGCTTACTGGCAGCGGCGGGAAGCACAATTCTCGTCTGGTCGCAGCTCGACCAGTTCAACGAGATTTTCTGGATGGTTCCGCTGATGGGTTTCTGGCAGCTTTCGCTGTTCGGCGGGTACGCCATCTACTTCCCGGAACTCTTTCCGACGCGACTGCGGGCGACGGGAGTTAGCTTCTGCTACAACGTCGGCCGCTTGGTTGCCGCGGTTGGCCCTTTGACGCTGGGCTACCTGACGAAGTATGTCTTCAATGAGAAGAACGGATTTGAACAAGGCTTCCGCTGGGCGGCTATCTCGATGTGCAGCTTCTTCCTCGTCGGAATTTTTGCACTTGCCTTCGCCCCCGAAACGAAGGGAAGACCTCTGCCCGAATGATTTTTACTCGTGAATACGTAGACTGAATCCTGCGACGGAGTCAGTTCGGATTCCTTCAGGCAGCTTTATGGTTGCCGAACTCGGGCTGGTCGTGTCCCGCATGCGGGTCGTGCTTCAACCGTACAAGGAACAAACGCCCCAGCGGCGAGAGCAGCAGTGCGGGCAAGAAGACCAGGTCTCCAATCAGCCCCACGAGGAGCATCAAGCACATCAGGGCCGAGAAGCGGACCGTGGGCAAGAACTCGCTGAACAGGAAGGGCGCGACGCCCATCCCGCAAATCAGCGTCGAGTCGATCATCGACTTGCCACAGTGATGAAGCGAGAATTCGACCGCTCCGTAGCGGGTCAAACCGCGTTCCAGACCCCGGCGATACCAAGCCAAAAAGTGAATCGTATCGTCGACTGCGATCCCCATCGCAACGCTTGCGGTCATTACCGAACCGATGTCGATCAGCCAACCGGTCCAGCCCATGATGCCGAAGATGATGATTGGAGGCAGGACATTGGGAAGCATCGAAACCAACCCAGCCCAAAATCCGCGGGCGACCCACATCATCACAAAGCTGATGGTCGCGAAGGCCCAAAGGAAGCTGGACATCAAATCGCTCAAGACTTGGTGTTGGGCGCGGTAAATCATTGGGACGCCGCCAGTGATGACAAAATTGAAGTTGGCCGGTTGGCCTCGCTCTTTCAGGGCCGCGTTGATCTGGTCGACCTTGGCAGAAACCACCTCTTTGATCGAATCGAGGAGGTAACCATAGTCGACATCGTTCATCGCGCCGATTCGCAGACTAATCCGCCAGAGTTGGTCTTCCTCGGTGTAACCGACCAGCCCGCCATCGACGAATTGTGGCACGCTGCTTTCCCAAGCCTCGCGCATCAATCGCTTTTCCATCTCATTTCGAACGCCTCGTCCGCGATGCATTTCGGGGCGAAAGGTTGCCGCTGAATAAGATGCCGTGATATTTTTGTCTTCGTGAATTGCGACATCGAGATTCGCCAAGACCAGCATCCGGTCGTAATCGCTCAGGGGATGTTCTTTCGGCACTCGGAGGATCACCTCCATCGGCACGAGCGGACCGAGCTTCTGCTCTAACCAACGATAGTCCTGAATGATCTTGGTTGACTCGGCAAACCGCCCTTGAATTTTCACCGTCGACTGGAGTTGCATGCAGCCCCAGCCAATTCCCAATAGGCCCGCAACAAAGAGCAACGAAACTAATGCGGGCGAAATGCGGCCAGTCCAAGCACAAGCCTTTAGGAAAGGGCTGAGCGGTTGCTCGCTTTCGTCTTCCAGTTCCCGCTTGCCGTGAATCAGCGGCCTCCAAGAGGCAATCGCATGCAGGATTGTCGGCACCAGCCAGATAATCAGCGGCAGGGCGAGTATTACGGCAGCGGCGGAGTACAAGCCGAAAAGCTTGATTGGGACGATCTGGCTGGTTGCCAGCGAAGCCAGCCCGAGGGCGGTCGTGAGTGAGGAGAGCAGCACCGGAACGGCGCCGTACTGGACCGATTCCTTGATCGGTTCATCTGACTTATGAACATACCGCGCCTTGAGATAGTAGTTCGTCATGTGCACACAGCCCGACACGGCGAGGACAAAAGCCAGCGTCGGGAGCATGATCATCGTCAGGTTCATCGAGCCGCCGGTCCAGAACAGCAGCGCGAGGGCAATTAGCCCGCAGTAGCCAGCCACACCGAGTATCACCGAGGTGAGCAAGATGTTCCTTAAGCGGAACCAAGTCAGCCCCAGGACGACTAGCGCGGTCAGCCCGATGTAAGTCTGCAGCGAACGCTTGCTTTCCTGATCGATCGTGGCACCGTCGACCGTGGGACCACCGAGATGCATCTCGCTTGGCTTAAGCCCTATCGCATCTCCTGCGACCGCATTCAGCAACTGGACGACTTTTGTTCGGTTTTTCGAGGCGGCTTCGCCCGGAAATGCGAGGAGGCAGGTGGTCTGCCGATCGGGCCCAAGAAAGACGCCGGTGCAGCGCTGAATGGCTTCTTCTTCGGAGACGCTGGCTCCGACGACTTTGCCCAGGATTTCAGGTCCGGTCAAAACCTGAGAGAAGACGGGCTTACCATCTTCGCCCAGTTGTTGCCGGAGTGCATCAGCTAGTTTTGGCAGCCGCAGGTCGTTGAGATTGCAATCTTCCCATGACACAACCACCATCTCATCCACACCAAAGTGCTGAATGAACCAGTCGTACTGCTCGGCTTCGACAAACCCCTTGGGCAGCCACTGCCGAATGTCATTGGAAAAACGAGAGAGCACTTCAATCCCGCCCCAAACGACAAACGGCATGGTCAGGAGCAGAATCCAAACCAATCCAGTAACGTTGGAAACTCGCTCGTATTTGAGAGGTGAAGTATTCACAGGCAAAGCGATTCAGGAATTGTCCGGCAGAGACTTTACCGAACCGATTTAAGTTGACTAATACTCAAATTTTAAGGGGTAGCAGTTCATCGGGAAACAGGCTGGCACATGAATGCTTCCCCTGTTTCATTGGATTATCGCTGTCTCTTGGAAGTATTCATCGGCCAACCTGATGTGCGGCTTATTCCCAAAATCAGATGTGCGAGGTGTAAACAAAAAAAGCCACGGCGAGAGTCTCTCACCGTGGCTTTCAGGGATTTAGCGTTGCCTCAAGGGGATTCCCCCCGAAGGTTTTAATAATTCGACGTCGCAGGACCGAGGTCGATGTTGCCGCACATGTGGAAGTGGTTGTGGTCGATGTACAACACCTCTTGGCAGTCTTCGTCGATCAAGGTGTGCGGAAATGGCCAGCCAACAATCTTCCGCTCGGAGAAGTAAGCGGTGCACTTGTAGTGTGCATGGTGAAGTTGGGCTGGGCCAATCAGCGGAATCACGCGAGGCGGGTCAACGTAATCGGCAATCTTATCCTTGACGAATGTGACGCCATTGCGTTGAGTCTCATGCAGGAAAGGAATGCCGCCTTGAGTTGGGCGGGCACGTTCCAACGCCCACCACACCTCATCGTCACTCGGCGGGTCCAGCGCCACGGCTGGTCCACCCGATGTAATCGGCCCCAAGATCGGTACGCGAGCGTATCGTTCCTGGATGTGGAATTTGTCTTCGTAATTCTTCTGCCAGTAAGGCGAAACCGGAATCGGTATGCTGAAAATACCCAGCGTCGGTCCGGTTGACTGGAAGCAACCAGTCATGGTCAGCGAGCAGCAAGCCGCAACAGCCACCATGAGCATTGTGAAATATCGTTTAAGCATCGCAAATCCCTTGTTGGAAGGCTCACCCAGCGGCGGCCGAAAGCGACTCAGTTCCTCGAGCCACACTTGGTTGACTGGTCCAGCTGATTCGCACAAACGGACAGATTGAGAGCCCGAAGTGCAGACCAGCCGCAAACTCTAACGGTTATATCGAGATAAACTCTGCCGAACTTGCGGGTTTTTATGGTGATTCCGAAATTTCGGGCGGCTCGCTGCTCGCAATCGTTCGCATCAAGCCCGTCAGCAGAAGAAATTCGCTAGCGACGCTCGAGGTTAGCCCGACCGCGGTTGTGTCTTTGGGAGAACCTGCTGCGGCGAGCTGCCGAGGCCAACGCCCCGGGTAAAGACAACAAAAAAAACCCTTGGCAAGTTTCCCTGCCAAGGGTTCCGGATTACGGTCATTCGTCGTTTGAGCCGTTGCTATTAACGGTCATGGAAGTCGAGGTACCACCACCCGTCATCCCATTCCAGTTCAACCCGACGCCATCCTAGCGGGACTTGCGGATAGGGGTAGAACGGGCCGATGTACGGCCAAGCGGAAGGTGAATACTGGGTTGGGTAGGATACCGCACCGTAGTTAGGGTAAGCGGCATAGCCTGGCCAAGCGTAGCCTGGCATCGTGGGTTGACCACCAGCCATTGCGGCCATGTCTTGGCCACCAGTGGAGCCCATCGGCAGCGGCATCGGAGCCGAAGCTTGCATCATCGGAGCGCCCTGCATCATCGGAGCCGAAGCTCCTTGAAACATGGGACCGCCCTGATAAGCTGGTCCGCCCTGATAAGCCGGTCCGCCCTGATAAGCCGGTCCGCCCTGATAAGCCGGTCCGCCCTGATAAATTGGGCCGCCCTGATAAACCGGAGCCTGAATTGGCTGGCCGGCCATCGGGCCTTGAGTCGGAACGCCCAAAGGAATGTTTCCCTGGGTTGGAGCCGAGGTAATCGGCTCTTGGTAATTAACCATCATCGAAGGCTGAGCCATCGGTGCCAAAGGCATGGCAGCTTCGCTGGCCCGGACAACTGCCGGAACGGCCGGAGTCATCGCCTTGACTTCGATTTCGTCTACCACCTGGACAGCGCCGAGGTGGCCAGCGGCTTGACCCGCCTTGAGTACGAGCTGTTCCATCGCTTCATCAGCCACATGGCCTTTGAACCAGATGGTTCCTTGCTCGACTCGCATGTCGATGTTGAACCCCCGCAGATTCCCAGCTTGCTGCTCGGTCTGCAGTCGGTTCTTAATGAACTCAGCGATCCGCGTGTCGTCCGCAAAGCCCACACTTGGGGCCCAGGCGGCGGCAGCGATCGCAATCCCTAATACGAGACGTCGCATTTGTTTCCTCCTGAATGACAACGTAAACCGTAACCCGACTGGCTGCGGGCAGTGTACCCGGATGAAAACCGCGGATTCCGCGACTTTCATCCAAGCTGGGTCAACCCGACTCACCAGCTTCAAATCAGAGCAACTGAAGGTTTTTGCAAACCCATGCAGTCAAACCTGCTCTGCTTGTTTCTCATCCGAAATCAAGTTGTCACCGAATGCTGGCTGTTTCAACCAACATCGCAAAGCAGGACCGAGCTCGTTGGCTCAGGCCACTTCGCGTCAAGGTTCTCTCACGATCACTGAGTTGCAATGTGAGTGAAAACCTTCCCGGTCCAATAAGACAACCGGGAAAAGCCTGAAGAAAGGCTGGTGCAGGAGGTGAGATCGTTAATCATCCGATCCGAGTTGGACTGGTTCCCCCCTGCCAACTCATCTACGGCTATTTCCGTAACTACTTTTCGACCAACAGGCCCGTGCAGGTTATCTGCTTTTTCTTGATTTTGCCGATCTTCCGGAAAAATCTTGGAATCGCGTCCCTTCCGACTCTTTGGTCGCTAGCTAAAGAGGAAAGCTGTACGCATTACGGGATTTTTGAGTGCGGTGGAGCAGTGAGGAACGAAGCAGTGTTAAGCTCAACTCTTCCCACAGGCGTCAGCCAGCCACCCCCAACTCCCTTTCTTCATTTCGCCTCCTGTCAGTGTCCTTTAGTGGTTCCTTCTTCCATTGCTTTTCGATTAGTGCCCATCAGCGGTTCCCATTTTCTTCCCTAAATGCCGGCCTGAGACTGGCTCACCCACCCTGCCTCGCCTGCCCAAACCCCTAAAAGTACCACCCAAACCCGCCCAGTGCGAAATCCCCATGAAATCTGGCCCTTCCCCATGGCTAGTTGATTTACACCCCGCCGAGCGATAGCTTGTTACTGCCTGAACTGCCGGCAATGGATGACGACCTTGCAGTCTCGCTCCTTCTTTTTTCTCGCTGGCAGTTCATCAGCGGAGAGCACAACGTGTTAGTTTTGAGTCGCAAAGTTGGCGAGCGCATTTGGATCGGTAACGAGATCTGCGTGACCGTCGTGCGCTTAACAAGCGGTGGTGTGCGACTAGGCATCGAAGCCCCCGCCGAACTTCCTGTCATTCGTGAAGAACTCAAAGTTCGGCAAGCCGAAAGCCAAGCGGCCGAAGCATCGGCTCAAGTTGAAATCGTAATCTCCGAAGCCGCACTGGCTAAACTTCAATTGCCACAATCCGGCGACCAGGCCGACCATCAGTCGAACAAGAACGACTAACCTCTTTTAAGTGCCTCTCGCGCTCTGAATTCTGCTCTTGTTCGCTCAGTCTTCTGCGCTGCGTTTCATTTTTGAACGCGATCGCTGCTCGGGCCTCGCGCAAGCTCTAGCTCAGCAATCCGCTCAATCCGCCGAATAGACAACCTTACCGCCAAGAATGGTGAAGAGGACTTTCGTCTTAAGAATCGCTTCGGCTTCACAGGTCAACAAGTCTCGATCAAGAATTGCGAGGTCGGCGAGTTTGCCCGCAACAAGACCTCCTTTTTGATTCTCTTCGAAAGCAGCATAGGCACAATCGATCGTGTAACTGCGGAGCGCCTCCATGCGAGTCATCGACTGCTTCGGAAAAAAGGTTTGTCCTTTCGGCAGTTTTCGAGTGACACTCGCGTAAAGACTGGGAAAAGGATTCACCTCTTCGACGGGTGCATCCGTACCATTGGTCACAACGGCACCACTGTCGATCAATGACCGCCAAACATAAGCCCCCTGCTCGGACCGCAACTGTCCCAATCGCTGGGGAACAAAGATTGCATCGGAAGTGCAATGCACCGCCTGCATCGCCGCGATCACCCCGAGTTTGCCAAACCGGCCAATGTCATCAGGATGCAGGTGTTGTGCATGCTCAATGCGCCAGCGCCGCGGTTGTCCGGTGGGGTACTTCTTCAAAGCCGCTTCGAAGATATTCAGCGTCTCACGGTTGGCTCGATCGCCAATCGCGTGTACACACAGTTGAAAATCGCGGGTCGCGCAGAATTCAGCTGCCGCTTGGACTGTCTCCAAAGGAATCGTGTTCAGCCCCACCGAAGTCGGCAAGTCGGCGTAGGGAGCGAGCAGCCAAGCGCCGTGCGGGCCGAGTGCACCGTCGATGGACAACTTCACCGCCGAGACGGTCAGGAATTGGTTTCCGTATCCGACCATCTTTAGGCTGGAAGCCTGTTGCCGAATTCGTTCCAAGTCGTCCCGCACCATTACCCATAAACGCAGCGGCAGTTTGCCCGCAGCCGCATAGCGTCTCAAACTTCGAATCGAATCGATAGGCGTTCCGGCATCTTGAAAACTGGTGATTCCATATCGCAGACACTCAGCTCCTGCCAACTCAATCGCTCGAGCAAACTCCGCGTCTCGCTGCTCGACCGATTGCCGCGAGACATCACGGGCAAGGGCGCGGCTGACCAAATCCTGAGCTCGCTCGCGCAGAACCCCTGTTGGCGCTCCGCCAGGGAGTTTCAAAATCTCGCCGCCCTCGGGCGAGGTGGTATCCGGCGTGACGTCCCCCAAACGCATCGCGTAATCGTTAGCGATACTCATATGGCCGCTGGCATGAGTCAGCAGCACGGGGTGATTCGGCGCGACTCGCGACAGGGCTTCGGCCGTCGGGTACCCCTCAACGCTCGGCTCCGGTGCCTGCTCCCATTTGGATTGGTGCCAACCGCGGCCGATGATCCATTGCCCCGGGGGAGTGACGCGAGCGGCCACCTCCACTTGAGCAACCACTTCGTCCCAAGTCTTCGCCTGGGCCAAGTTCAGCATCATCAGCGACTGTCCCAGCCCCAGAAAATGTCCATGTCCCTCAATCAAGCCGGGGATAACGGTCTGGTCTCCCGTCAACTCGATCACTTTGGTTTCCGCTCCGACCAAAGCGCCGATTGCTTCAGAAGTTCCGACCGCCAGAATCCGCTCGCCTTTCAAGGCAATCGCCTCGGCTTCGGGCTGCGACTGGTCCATCGTCAGAACTTTTCCACCACGAATCACCACGTCCGCCAGTTGGGCAAAGAGAGCACTCGGACAAGCAAAGAAAAACACCGCGAGGAGCAAAGCGAATGGGCGGCACGTAACGAATTTGGGATTCAGTTTCATCGTCAAAACTCCAAGTGCAAGCGGCATCAGACCGCAAGTCTATTTTTACGTCACCTAATCAAAGCGAATTCAATTCGTGGTCAATAAGTAGCTACGCCGCGCAATTGCAGCCGCAGAAAGTTCAGGACCTGCTTGATACTGCGATTCAATCGCAGCGAGGTGTGCCCCGCGTGCGTGAATTCTTGCTGGGCACAGCGGTCTGGCCCGACCAGCGTTACCAGATAGGTCGCTCGCGACTCGACTGGTTGAAGCGGTCCAATCACCACTCCATAGTCAGCGGAAAACTGTGCCCGCACTTCCTCGGCTTGCTCCAACCAGCGCTGTTCGGCTAGTTCTCCGCTCGCCTCTATAACGAGCGGCAAAGCCAAGCTCCCGCGCAGTACTCCGCTGCCGCTGGCAGCCTGAGCCAGCAGCGATGCGACCGCACCATGCAGGCCAAAATCGCAGATCGCCAAGGAGACACCAGCCGACTGCAATTGTCCGACGAGCACTTGCTCCAGTGTTTGATCACCGCGACTGAAAATCAGGTCGCCGAGACACTCTTCGATGGTTTGAACGGTCGGGGCCATTTGTTGGCGAGCATCTTCGAGGTCGCGACCACGGGCTTGGATCCGCAGCGAAATCGTTGCTTGACTCGCCGTGATCCCGACCCGCGGGGTCCGCTGGCGGTTGATCAAGTCAGGAAGCATCGACTCAATTTGGCTCTCTCCCGCCCCGAAGCAGTTGATCACCTCCATAAACAACTGCCGGCCATCGCCAATCATCGAGTTGATTTCAGGTACGACCGAATGATTCCACATCTCGACCATTTCGGCCGGGACACCGGGCAAACAGAAAAACCGAGTACGTTTTCCTTCGCGTTCAACAACGAGGTCAATTCCCGGAGCCGTTCCCTCGGAATTGGGAATCACACGACTACCCTGCGGAAAATCGGCTTGCACGAGATTGGACTCTGGCATCGGCCGCTTGGCCCGCTGAAACAGTGATTGAATATGAGCAACAGATTGTGGATCGCGTTCCAGCGGCACGCCTGCCAACTCTGCCAGACAACTGCGAGTCAAATCATCGGCTGTCGGCCCGAGGCCACCGGTAGCAATAACGAGATCGACTCGCTGCAAAGCGTTGGCAAACACGGCGACATTATCCGCGGCGTCGTCGCCCACTGTGGTATGAAACGCCACGTGTAACCCAAGTTCGCAACAGCGTTGGCTCAACCACTGTGAGTTGGTATCCAAGCGTTGGCCGGTGGTCATCTCATCACCGATCGAGATGATTTCTACTTTCAAGTGATTCGCTCCCACGTGTGGCTGTTACCAAGCCTTACCCTTGGCCCGAGTGCCACAAATCGCGACTCGCATTCCAAGTGCCCGCGCCATCGCTGCCTTAGCCTGCAAAGCCTTGTCGGCGGCGGCCGCATCGTCCGCATAAACGACTTGGATGTGATTGCTTTTGTGGCGAGCCATCATCTGGTCGCGTGTCACTCCATAAGTCACGGCGTGCATGATCGGCCATTCACGCGTCGTTAAATTCCAGCGCCGCTCGGTCTCTTTCGCCGGCAATTCGACGACTTTGGCCCTGCCGAGATCCATATTTAAGCAATCGTCGGCGACAAAGATTCTCGACCAAACGATTTCGCCCGGCTTGGAAATACCCCGCAATGTTCCGCCGCCGGAAGGAAAGTACATTGGAACCTGCCGCAGACTCGAAGCCCCTTTCCAACCGCCGATGAAATGCGCTGGCGGAGCCGCGCCGCTGATCAGAAATACCCAAACATACTCGTCCGTCGTGCCGGTCGGATCGGAGTCACCCCAGCGCAAATCATGCAGCGTGTTCTCGACCGGCTGGCCCATTGCTTTATGGATCCGGTAGGTCATCAAACAGTCCAGCCCCGCGCATTCATCGACTTCATTGAAATGCGGAACCGGTTGGCCTTTGTAAAGGACTCGCTTCCCATCGCGACTCGGAACAGGCGGTCGGTCGGTGTTGTTCAAAATCCCCTCGACCAAGTCGCTCGCTGGCATCAGGTCCTTCAGTCCCTGTTGATACTGAATTCCGATGGTGTCACAACCGAAGTCGTCGGCAATTCGCACTGCAGCGATGTACATCTTGCATTGCATCAGCATCTGGGCTTCGGTCAATTCCGTAGCGTGGTCCTTACCTAGTTGGAACTTCAAGCCCTTCTTTCGCAACCACTCCAGCGTTTGCCGAGCCAAATGGTCATCGACCGTGGTCGCTTCGTAGTAGAGCGCGCTCTGGCTCAATCGTTCTTTAAACACGCCTGTCGGATGGAGCAGGTGATCGGGGATGATCGCATTGAACATTCCCATGCAACCTTCATCGAAGACACCCATGATCGCTTTTTCTTGCTGCAGTTGAGCAGCCAGCGCCTCGCCGAGCTTGACCGATGAAGCGTCCAGCTTCACGTCTTCGATTGACTGAACATGCGACGTATCGTGTGAGACTTTGCCCTTGGTCAGCCACTGCTTCAGCTTTTTCCGGAAGTCAGGCGAGGCGAAGTCTTCGCTCCAGAGCGTGCTGTATTTGACTCCTGCCTTGGTGAGCGATCCATTGAGGTTCAGCATTCCAACAAGCCCGGGCCACTGCCCAGACCAATTGGCGACTGTCAAAATCGGCCCGCGATGAGAGACCAGCCCGTGCAATAAGTGGTGTGAGTACTGCCAGACGGCTTCGGCAACGATCAGCGGCGCGTCCCGGTCGATCTTGGCAAAGACATCCATCCCTTGGCGTTGGGAGGCAATGAAGCCATGGCCCACTGCTTTGTCAAAAGGATGGCCACGGCGGATTTTCCAGCCGCAATCGGCGACTGCGGTTGCGAGTTGTTGCTCCATTTCTTGCTGAGCTGGCCAGCAGCCCCGGTTGGCCGAAAGTCGCAAATCTCCGCTGGCGACGAGAATCACCTCATTCGAAGCAGCTTTAGGCGGCGGGGTCAGTTTGGGAAGCTCACTGCGGACAGCCATGGTGAAAATTCCGTGTGTTTAAATTGAAGCTCTGGGGAATAAAAAACGCCGACGAGGCCGGGGCTACGTAAGATGGCCATTGTAAAGTTTGTCGCTCGGACCGAACAGCAAGCGACCCGAGCAGCCCTTAAAACCGGGACGACCGGCAAGCTTTATCAAGCTCCCCTCAGAACCGTTGCCCCAGCCCACTTCGCAGGGCGAGTTGGCCTTTACCGCCTTGCCAGACTAGTTCGATACCAGAAGTACAAAGCAATGCCTTCGGGCAAACCGGTTCAACCTGCGCCGAAACGCATGGAACCGTAAGTGGCTTGAGACCGAGTTAAGGTCGCCTCTCCACTGATCCAGCCAATTTTTTTGGAGTTCGTCCCATGTGCGGGATTGTTGGTTACGTCGGCCCCCGAGTCGCCCAGGAATTTTTGATCGAGGGGCTGCGACGATTGGAGTACCGTGGCTACGACAGCGCCGGCACGGCAACCATCGATCCCAACTACGAATTTCAGATTCTCAAATCCGTTGGGAGAATCAGCGGATTGGCGGCGCAGATTGCCACCCACCCATGCCGAGCCGGGATCGGAATCGGTCATACCCGCTGGGCGACTCACGGACCGGCGACCGTCACCAACGCACACCCGCACATCGGTGGTGAAGAACAATTGGTCGTCGTGCACAATGGCGTGATCGAGAACTATGCCGACCTGAAATCCCGATTGCAAAAGAAGGGCTATCAGTTTGTCTCTGAGACGGATACCGAGGTGATTGCTCACCTGGTCGCCGATTGCCTGAAGTCGAAGCAGCAGGCCAGCGCGAAGGGCGAGTCACACGAAATCCAAACAGCGGTCGACGCGATTAAAGAAGCAATCGCACAACTGCGGGGCACTTATGGACTGGCCATCATGTTTCGCCAATGGCCGGACACTATTTTCGCAGCTCGGCTTGGCAGTCCATTGGTTGTGGGCATCGGCGACCATGAGCATTTCCTCGCCAGTGATGCGTCACCCCTCGTCGGATACACCGACCGCATTGTCTATTTGGCGGATCATCAAGTCGCCGTTATCCAAGCTGACTCGCTGGAGATCTCGCATCGCGATCGCGGGATTGTAGAACATGATGTCCATGAACTGGCGATCGACTCACGCGAAGTTGAGCTCAATGGCTTTGACCATTACATGCTCAAGGAAATCTTCGAGCAGCCGGAATCGCTACAGAACACTCTGCGCGGGCGGTTGAGTGAAGACGATGCAACTGCGGTGCTGGGGGGGCTGAACCTCAGCCCGCATCAACTGCGCCGGATCAAGCGAATCGTGTTGACTGCCTGCGGAACGAGTTGGCACTCGGCCTTGGTCGGCGAATACCTGCTGGAAGAGATCGCTCAAATCCCCGTCGAAGTGGAGTACGCCAGCGAATTGCGTTATCGCAATCCACCGATGGATGAAAATACACTTGTGTTTGCAATCACTCAAAGCGGGGAGACGGCTGATACGCTCGCGGCACTTCGCGAAATGAAACGCAAGGGCCATCTCACTCTGGCAATCTGCAACGTCGTTGGCAGTTCGATTGCTCAGGAATCCGGGGGCGGAGTTTACTTGCACGCTGGCCCGGAAATCGGCGTCGCTTCGACGAAAGCCTACACGTCGCAATGCCTCGCACTGGCGATGCTGGCGCTGCACTTCGGCCGACTGAGACATCTCAGCTACAACGCTGGGCGAAAGATGATTGAGCAGATGAAACTTCTGCCCGATACAGTCCGACGGGCACTGAAGACGAACGAAGTGGTCGCCGAAATCGCCCGCAAGTATTACGACTGCAACAATTTCCTCTATCTCGGCCGGCACTTTAACTTCCCGACAGCGTTGGAAGGCGCGTTGAAGCTCAAAGAGATCAGCTACATCCATGCCGAAGGGTATCCGGCCGCGGAAATGAAGCATGGACCAATTGCACTGGTCGATCGAAACACACCGAGCGTCTTCGTCATGCCCAAGGGATTCATCTACGACAAGGTGATGTCCAATCTTGAGGAGATCAAAGCTCGCGGCGGGCCGGTGATTGCAATTGCGGCGGAGGGCGATGAACGGATCGCGGAAGTAGCCGATGATGTCGTCTACATCCCGCACATTCACGAATTCCTCCAGCCGATTGTCTCAATCATTCCGCTGCAGTTGCTTGCCTATCACATAGCCGTTCTGCGGGGCTGCGACGTCGACAAGCCGCGGAACCTCGCCAAAAGTGTGACGGTCGAGTAAAGTGACAGGCGTAAAACGGCCCCGATGGCTCGGGCCAAACTCCGCCTCGCACCGCAAGATAAGTCCATGCAGCTGATCGGAATCGGTACCGATATCGTTGAGTGCTCGCGAATCGCTCAGATGATCGATCGCCACAGCGATCATTTTCTGACGAAGATCTTCACGCCCTCGGAGATTGAGTACTGCGGCCGACACAAATACCCAACGCCGCACTACGCCGGGCGATGGGCCGCCAAAGAGGCCATTCTCAAGGCGCTCGGGACCGGCTGGGCCAAAGGCATTCAGTGGACCGACTTGGAAGTGCTTAACGAGCCTGGCGGAGAACCGCGAGTCTTCCTGCGGAACGCCGCAACTGACTGGGCAGCACAGCGGGGCATCGCCCAGTTCCTGATTTCAATTTCCCATACCGAACACTACGCAGTCGCCTTTGCCAGCGCCATCGGCACGCCGCGTTGATTTGGCCACCGCGCTGATTTGGCACGCCGCGATGACGTTGATTTGACATCGCGTGCCGCATTAGGAACTGGGCATTCCGCTCAATCCCACCACCAGCGGTCGCCTTCTGCGGCCGCACTCGTGACTTCCCTGACGGCTCGAGGAATCTCGGCAGAACGAGAACGCTCGCCGGACGTTTCATCGAGCCAAGCCGAGAAATCACAATGGACTCCACCACTAACTCCTACCAGCGTGTGGACGGAGGTCTTGTTCCCATTCCGAGCTCGGATCACGCGGTGATTCATTACCGACTCAACAGTGCGGGCCACCGGTGCCGTAGCCACTTGATATCGAAGCTCGCCCTTAGCTTGCGGCGAAGCGAAGAAGGTTGGTTCCCAGCCGCTGCGACTAGCGAGTTGTTCGCGTTCGAAAATTGCCGCGACCATCGCCAGCTCAAACGCACCGCGCAATTGTCCGTAGATTGGATATTTTTTGGCCAGCTGATCAAAGTGCTCGGTGAAATCATCGGCGAAAGCTTTCGTGGGACCGACCGCTTTGCCGGTGTGAATCCGCTCCCCTTTGGCGTTGATGAATTCGGTCTCCGCGAGGACTTTCACTCCGGGGCCTTTGAAGCCAAAAACGAGCCGCTGGTCATCGACCTCCAACTGGTCAAAATTCAGCGTAAACCACCAGCGCGCCACATCGAGCGGCGGAGCCGTTCCATCTGGGAGCAGTTCAACGCGGGCGAGATAACTTGGCACTTCGGCGACGGAAGGCTCGATTCCCATTCCGACCAGCTTCATGCGGTAGTCGGCTTCGACTAGAACGCTGGCTAAATGCGAATCGGGAGCGATGCCGAAGACCTCGACATCTTGTTGTCCCAAAGTCGCGCGCAGTTCGTCTCCAAACGGAGCACCTGTCAATTTCGTCGTCGCGAGAAATTCCTTGGCTGCAGCCAGCCGATCAGCTCGCGGAGTGATCGAGCAACCAAAGACACCGTTCCAATCGCGCGCATTTCGCAGGCAGGTGACGAGATCGTCTAGCTGGAGCACGGGTATGCCGGAAGCGGCGCTGACCGGACGGCCCTCGCTATCGAGCTTCCAAGGCCCAGCCGGTCCGACCAGTAAAACGTCTTGCTTCTCGGGTTGAGCCACGATGTAGCTGACCGACACCAGGCCACCGAGGTTCCGAACCCAGGGCGATAAAGGCTCGCCTCTGGCGGCCGACAATTCAGCTGCTCGTTCGAGTTGCCGCAGGGAGATAACTCGAAGTTCGGCATTGAGGCTGCTCTCGATTCCCTCGGGACGGCCACGCAAAACGTCTCTCAGTCCCGTAAGTTTCCCCGATGTCTCCGTGTTGATTCTGCGAAGCGCGCCGCTGGGGTCAACGAACACACCCGCGGGCCAAGCCTGAATTGTCCCGTCACCATTGCCTGTGTCGGCCCATTCATCCGGGGCAATCGTCGACTGAATCAAATTAATCAGCGGCCGGAAATCGGCTTCCGTGACTCCACCTGAGCCAGAGCCTCGGCCAAGCTCACCGGGCTGAAACAATCCCCCCAATGATTGATTGCGGAGCGGACCGTTGCTGATTTGACTGGCCGACTGCCAAGCTCCTTGAGCTGCGCCACCCATGATTTGCGCATAGGCAATTTTCTGCAGCCCATTATCGGCGACACTGGCGGGTTGGTTTTGCAACTGATTAAGAGCGAGAGAGAATTCGCCGTGCTTGAGGCAATCCTCCAGTTGCTGACCTGCCAGCGGTGGGGAGCATAAGAGACTTAAAAGAATTGCGCAAACCGACAGAGTGGCTCGAATGCTGGCCATCTGATTCCCCTCGCTGAAGCGGAGCGGGCGTGATTGACGTCACGCTTGCTCGAATACCACCTTGCCCTGGGGAAATTGTAGCCGGGCTGGGGTAGCAGACCAGTCAGATGGCCTGCGAGTCTGGAAAAAAGCTGTGAATTGGCGTTATTCGCCGGAGCGTACGGTTGGAAGTAGCGGTTTCAGGCCAATCGCTATGGATGAATCACGGGCAGTCGACCAGCGAGCTCATTTTATGCCCGCGGAATGGCGAAGCTGCCAAAGCAGACAAAGAATTCGCGTCAAACCGAAATCAGTTCTGCCAGACGGAAAAAGAATTGACGTCAGGCTTGCTTACTTGCCCGAATGATAGCGATGAAAGCTAGTTGGCGTCGCAGCTTGATTCGGCTGGGTTGCTTGATTGGAGTTTGAATAGCTCACAGGGCTGGCGGGGCTATCGCAACCCGCGTCGCAGCGAGCTTTGCCACTTGAGTCGCACCCGGTGGATTGAAACAGCCGGCCACACTTGCCGACTTCATGCAACTGGCCAAAAATCCCTCCGTTACCCGAATCACAACCTCCGCATCCGCAACCCGAACCACAATTTCCCCAGCCCCATTGCTGGCAGCAAGAGATAGAGCGGCCGAAGGCTTTGCCGCCCATGCTGCAAGGAGCAGTGCTTCCTGCTGACCCGTGTTGATGCAGCCCGAGTTTGGAGAAATGGCCACCCGCAAACGGACCACCGGTGAAGTGATTGCCACGTTGTCCTCCGGGGCCAGCAGCTCCATGATGAGCTTGGTGCACTTGAGCCAAACCGGCAAACGGCCCAGCAACTGGCCCACAGTTGCCGCCGCATCCTCCCAGAAACCCGGTTCCACAACCTGCCCCTAGACCGCCTCCACAAAGTGAGCAGTCTTCGGTGCAGTAACCGGCCCACAAGCTTTCGGCTTGGGCTTGGTTGAAGCCGCGACCGCAGTTCGGGCCGCCGCAAGGGCCCGGCCAGAAATGGCGATGACCGCCGACAGCCGCGCCGCTGCAGCCACAATCTTGTCCGCTGACCAAACCTCCAGAGAAAACAACGAAGCCAATCAGGAGTCCGCAAACGTAGAGCCTGCTCATTCGAAATATCCCTTTCGTCAGCTTGAAGTTCCGATCCGTTGAGCCTTCCTCAGTACGTCCGCCCAAGCGGGATACGGTGCTCTGGGTCCTCTGAAGGTTGAAATCCAACTTTCCGCGTTCGCTGGCAAAGCTGGCATAAACCTGCAGTTAGGAATCGTCAGAAAAGGCACCAAGACTGCCGATTGTTCGCCGATTTCCGCGAATCATCCGGTTTTCGCGTGCAGGTAGTTCGTTTCAGGCAAACCCCAACCAGCACGAAAAACGTGCCGCTTTTGTCGATTGGAAACATCATTCGGAAATTAGGAGTCAGGAATAACCAACAACACTGGCAAGGTTTCACTGGTTGGCATATCTTGATCCGAAGACGCTTCCGATTTCACCTTTTGCCAGGAGTCCCAACGTTGCGTTCCAAACTTAGCTCGAATCTGAAAAACAACCGCAGTCCACTTAACAACGTTATTCGGACGACCGGCAGTCGACTCAGCCAACTGGCCTTGGTCGCCGCTTTGCTGATGGCAGTCCAAGGCTGTGGAAAGAAGGAAAGGCCACTCGTCGCGGATACTGCGGCCACGCCTGCCGCCAAACAGGAGCAACTGGCCAAGCAAGCGTTCTCGGTCCAGCAAGAAGCGTTCGATTTGCTTTCGAGCATTCGCGACCAACAGTCCGCCGAAGCTGCCATTGCGGGGCTGGAGAACATCCGCAAGCAGGTCGAAGGCCTGATCGCCGAAGCGAAGAAGTCCGGCGCGTTAACTCCTGAAACCAAGAATCGCATCATGGCTGAAGTCGAAAAACACAAAAAAGAAATTACCGACAAAGTCCTCGATTTCTCCAAGCGATTGGCGACAAACCCACAGCTCCTGCAATCCTTGCAACCAGTTCTCCAGAAACTGGACGAACTGCGTCGACAGTACGATGGATTCATCAACTAAACGAAGCACTCTGGCTAACAAGCAAGTAATTGCTCAAATGCAGACTTTGAATGAAGCTTGCGAATGAACATAGCTTCCGCAAGACTTTGCCCAATGAATCGCTCAAGCAAGTTGCAGGAAGAGCTTTTTCAACGGCGATTTCCCCACGACCGAACGCTTGCTTGAGTCATTGCGAGTCAATTTCCCCTCGTACCTGAATGGAATTTCTTGATGACGGATCGCCAAGCCATCTTCCAGCATCGTCTGAGCAACGGTTTAACACTGGTCGCCCAGTCCATGCCTTGGCTGGAATCAGTGGCCTTTTCTTGTGCGATTCCGTCCGGTTGCAGCCGCGAGGCGGCCGACCAGCGAGGGCTGGCTAATCTTTGCTGCGAAATGGTCTTTCGCGGAAGCTCGGAATTCGACAATCGACAGCTGGTTGAGAAACTGGAAAGCCTTGGCTGCGATTACTTCTCCAGCACTTCGGTCTACCACAGTTATTTTGGTGGAGCGATGCCGGCCAAGGGACTGTTTGAGGCACTCCGCGTTTACGCTGGTGTGTTGCGTCATCCGCTTCTTCCGGCGGACCAACTGGAGGATGGCCGACTCGCCTGTCTTCAGGAAATCCATAGCCTTGAGGACGACCTTCCTGCCCGAACTTTGCTGGAGCTGCGGCGGCGTTTTTACGGCGAACCGTTTGGCCGAAACACCGAAGGCGTTTTGGAGCATGTGTCGCGACTGTCGCTGCAGGACATCAAGAATTTCTATCAAGCAACCTACCAGCCCACTGATGCGGTGATTGCCGTCGCGGGCAAAGTAGATTGGGAACCGCTGAAGGAACATATCGAGTCGCTATTTGGCGACTGGCCCGCGACACCAACTCCCAAACTGCTATCCCAACCGGCCGAGCATGGAGTTTGTCACATTTCGTTTGCCAGCCATCAGACACACATTGGCGTTGCCTGGCCGAGCGTTCCCTACAATCATCCCGACTACTATCTGGCTCGCGGAGCCGTTGGCGTGCTCAGTGACGGCATGAGCTCAAGGCTTTTTCGTGAAGTCCGGGACCGCCGAGGGCTCTGCTACACCGTTTCCGCAAATATGTACTCGCTGCGCGACACCGCCAGTATCATCTGCTACTGCGGCACCACGACAGAAAATGCCCAGCAATCGCTCGACGTTCTGATTGAGCAATTCAATTTGCTGGCCGAGGGGATCTCGGACGAAGAACTTAATCGTCTTAAGGTCCAGATTCGCAGTGGACTGATCATGCAGCAGGAGTCATGCCGCTCTCGCGTAGGTAGCCTTGCCGGTGATGTATTGTATCTCGGCTATGTTCGCACGCTGGATGAAGTCAATGAACGAATCAACAATTTGACTACGAAAGCGATCAATGAGTGGCTTCGCCAACATCCGCCCGGCCCTTTCGACGTCGTGACCCTCGGCGAACAACCACTGGAGCTGCATGATGGAATTTCGACAACACCAACTCGCTAATGGCTTGACGATTCTCGCGGAATGCAATCCCGAAGCCTATTTCGGAGCTTATGGGATTTTTGTCCGCGCCGGTTCCCGGGATGAGACCTCGGAAGTGAGCGGCGTAAGTCATTTCCTCGAGCATATGGTTTTCAAGGGAACGCCCAAGCGGTCAGCTGAACAAGTCAATCTCGACCTCGACCTGCTCGGCAGCAGCAGCAACGCGCGAACCGGTGAAGAAAGTACGATTTATCACGCGGCGGTCTTGCCTGAGTTTCAGACCGACGTCGTCGAACTCCTGACGGATTTGATGCGGCCGGCGCTTCGCTTGGAGGATTTTGAAACCGAGAAGAAGGTCATCATTGAAGAAATCATGATGTACCAAGACCAGCCTCCGTATGGCGGGCAAGAACAACTCATGCTCGAGTACTTCGGCGACCATCCGCTTGGCCAGAGCGTTCTGGGGAGCGTGGAGTCCGTCGGCAATTTGACGCCCGAGCGAATGCGAGCTTATTTCCAGCAGCGATACAGTCCCGGCAATATGGCTTTGATCGCAGCGGGAAAAATTGACTTTCCGCGACTGGTTTCTGATGCAGAGCGGTTTTGTGGGGATTGGGTCCCCTACCCAGTATCGAGGAAGGTAACCCGAGCGGTGCCCCACTCTGGTTTCTCGACATTGCACAAACCGAGTTCGAGCCTGCAGTACGTGCTGCAACTCACGCCTGGCCCGGCAACGGAAGATGAAGATCGCTTTGCAATGCGAATCCTCGGAACGATTCTCGGCGACGATAGCGGCAGCCGAATCTTCTGGAAAATGCTCGACTCGGGACTGGCAGAATCGGCTGCTGTGATCAGCAACGAGTACTTGGGGTCGGGCCTCGTGATGAGCTATTTCTGTTGTGAACCTTCGAAGGCCCAAGAGAATCTCCACCTGCTGACCGAAATCCATCAGGATGCGGTCGCCGGTGTCACTGCCAGAGAACTCGAATTAGCCAAACAAAAAATCGTTTCCCATATTTTATTGGCGAGCGAACGGACCGAAGCGAGAATGTTCTCCGTCGGCGGTCAGTGGTTGAATGACCAAGCGTTCAAGTCGCCGGCAGAGATTGCGGATCAGTACAGCCGAATCACTCTGGACGAGGTCAACGCGGTTGCCCGAAAATATCCATTGACCGGTGGCCGAACGATTTCGATTGGGCCGAGAACCGATCTGCAATTGGCGTAAGAAAAATGGGACTCGTGGGACTCATGGGACTCATGGGACTCATGGGACTCATGGGACTCGTGGGAGAAAACCAGCGAGAATTGGTCGGCACTCGCGATGTCGGGGGCGTCGAGAGCCCCGCGCCGAGCGCGCCGCATTCCGCATTCCGCATTGACTATACTGGACGTACGGCTGCCGATTGCAGCGTACCGACCAGAACGCAAGCACTCCAAGGACAAGACTTTCAAAAATGGGCACGCGAGCTAATTTTGACCGCAGCTACCTCTGGCGATACTGGGTGATCATCCTGATGGCGCTTGGTTCGGCAGGATGGTTTTTTTACGACGCCACGATTGGCTATCCGAAGAAGGTCAAACTTTCCAAGGCCTGGGAAGAACTGAGCGAACTAGAAAGTGGCCCGCGGTCGGAGAAGTGGCGAGAACTCGCTGCGAGTAACGGTTGGCCGAGCGAGCCGCCGATAAAGCCTTCGAAAGAGATCGAAGAGTCGATCCGCTTCCAGTACATCTACGGCACGATTGCCTCGGTCGTGGGACTCGTGATGCTGGCTTACCTTTTGATGGCCCGCAGTTCTTGGATCGAGGGAACGGAAAAAGGCTTAGCGACCAGCTGGGGCCAAGAGGTTGACTTCTCGACGGTGACCAAACTCAACAAACGTCGCTGGAAAGACAAAGGAATCGCCCGGGTAGATTACGAGGAAAATGGTCGAAAGCGGCAATTCGTCTTTGATGATTTCAAATTCGAACGGGCTGCCATTGGAGAATTGCTGCAGCGGCTCGAATCTCAATTGCCGGCTGAGCGAATCATTCAGCCCACCAGCGAGGGCCGGGATAAGGGCTCCGATTCATAAAGACAAAACAAGCCTGACTGGCGCGAAGACGTGGCTCGTAACGCGAGTTTGCTAAAGGCATTCAGACAAAGTCGAACCAACGATTACGCCATGGTATCGAGCCCAGTTGGGACCAAGAGCCGTATACCAAGGGCAAAGCAATCGTTAGGTGCGCGAAGACCAGCAAAATAGCCACCACCAGACCTGACTGGCTATCCTAAAAGCTGCCGCGAATCTCGCGATTCACTGCTGGCCACATCGGCCAGGATAGTTTTCGTGCAAACAAAAAGGCCTGGAACGGACAAAGCTGCCCGCCCCAGGCCTTTCACAAGGAGACTGTTTCCTGAAAGCCTGTTCCGTTTGAGATCGGAGCAAGCCGAATTGCTTATTGCTGCCAGCGGTTGACTTCGCCACCAGACCGCGTTGAGAGCGCTCGGTAGACATCCAGATCAATCATGTTTGTCAGCATGGTCGTCGAGCCGTCTGCGAATGCGAAATTGGCTCCCTGAGGATGGTAACTGCGAAAATCCTCGAAGTGTCCTTCGCGGGAATTGGGAGTGTGGTCTGCCGAGCCAACAACTCGAGCGAAAGGTTCGTCAGCTTCCTCGAGTGCACCCATCCAGGACAGAGCACCGAAGTCGTTCCGCCGTTCGCCCAGCATCAGCGTATTGGAGACACCGTCAATCACATCTCGCTGGCGAATCTGGCTATTGCCGAAGAACATGCCGTTACCACTGAACGGCGATTCTTCGATTTCAGTCGAACCAAAAACCCCCGAGTAATTACTTCGTCCCGCGAGCAGTTCTTCGTCATGGCTGTGCTGAGGCGGATCATGCAAACCGACGAGATGGTCCCCACCGCCACCATGTTCGATGTGGTCGTAAAGGTTGATCACGTTTGGAGCGGGATCCGAAGCACACTGAAAAACGGGAATGACGATCGTGAAAAATCCCTTGCTCGTATGAGTCGGGTCGTCGATCGGCAGATTGGGATTGATTTGTTCGAAAATGTTATTCGCTTCGACGTTGGCAAGCACGTGATATGACCAGCCCCAGCCTGGAGTGGCAGGGGCGACGTCCGGATTGGTAGCTGTCCAACCGGGCGGATAAATCTTGTGTGCGCTTTCGTGGTTGTGCAGGGCCAAGGCAACTTGCCGAACATTGTTCATGCATTGTGTCCGCCGAGCCGCTTCGCGGACGGACTGGATCGCCGGGAACAGAAGCCCGACCAAAATCCCGATGATGGCAATCACCACCAGTAATTCGATCAGGGTAAAACCTTTTCGTGATGACATGTTTCAACTCTCTGGCTTTTTGGATAAGTAAATGATTTATGAAATGGAGTGATGCGACGACGGATTGAGCTCTTTCAGCTCTTTGAACTCTCCCCAGAGTTCAGCATCCATCCTTAGTGGACAAACCGCGTCGCAGAGAACCAAAGGACTTCGGTCGTAGGTCAAACGGAAACTTCTCAACCCCGAGCTCCGGTCAATTCCGGTCCATCGCGCTCGGCAAACTCCACACCACTCGCTTCCCCGGAATCCTCAATTAAGTCCGAGGAACTCTGGAGAGATGGTGCAGAGCCACATCCTTGCAAATCATCAGGCGACCAGAGGCGGTCCGCGACATGAAACCCACCGCTGCTGGCTGGTGAGCGCATCACTAAGAAGCTCGGGCAGAAATTGGCACTCAGCCAACATCCCGGCATATTCATAGACCATCGCAAGGCCATATACGTGCCCAGCGAGAAAATCACAAACCGAGCAATGGCCCTCGTCGTGGGAACGGTCAGACTTAACCGCTGGAATATCCCCCAGAGCGGGCACAGCCTCAACCGAGGCGTGACAATCAGTTGCCAATCTCTTTTCAGAGCAGCAATCACCACCGGCGCTGGTGGTTTGGCTGGAGGAGTGCTCGTGGGAATGCCCCGGGGAATGCCCCGGAACGTGCCAATGCGTCGTCTTTGTCCAGCCTGCGCACAGCAGGGCCGAGACAGCGAGCAGCACGGCAATGGTTCGAGACTGGGACATTGAAACTCCTTGTGCCTCCATTATTCAAAGCCGAATCTTTGGAATCAATGAGCGAATTTCCGGGATCGGCACAAACGGCAAAGCCGACCGGACGGCCAGAAAAGCAAAATCGGGCCAAAAGGCGCAACCAATCGTTATTCAGGACACTTCCTTCTTTTTGTCCAGACTCCGCTTGCCCTTTGCAAAACAGCGGTCATCGTTACTTCGCGTGAAGCTCGGGCCGGAACCAGAGGCTACCGAGCGTCCAACTTAGATGCATTTTTTTGGGCCATTCCAGGAAGGAGACCGGCATGAATCAAGCATTTGGACTCGACTACCTCCCCCAATCTCAGGAGGTCTGCCTGCCTCCTCCACGCAATGCCTTAATCGTCGACGACGATCCGGTGCAGCTGGAAATCCTTGAGTTTCGACTCCAGCAACTCGGCTTTTTCGTGACCAAGCTCTCTTCGGGCGGCGCGCTTCAGGAAACAGCTCGCTCTCTTCAGCCCCACCTGATTCTGCTCGATATCGAGCTGCCGGACAGCGACGGCATTGAGCTCTGTCGAGGTCTGAGCGATGACCGGCAGACTTGTGAAATTCCCGTGGTGCTTTTAAGCGGCACCGAACGCAGTGATGTGGTTCGTGCGGCACGCGGAGCAGGCAGCCGTTTCTTCCTGAGAAAACCTTACGACCCCAACGCGCTGGCTCTGATTATCGAGCATACGGCTCGCAACACGACCGACGACTGGGAATAGCCTCCCTGAAAGCCGTTTATGAGCCTGAGTCGATCAACCTAGGATTAGCCAAACCAGATAGGAAGCGGGCGCGGCGAAAATAAGGGAATCGATGATGTCGAGAATTCCCCCCAATCCAGCTAACCAGCCGCTGCTGTCCTTGCACTGAGCATCCCGTTTGACCAGCGACTCAGCCAAGTCGCCCATCATGCCCGCGAGAGCGACGACCACGCCGTAGACCAGAATCCACCAAAACGGCTTGTAGAAATAATCGTCACCAACAAACCAGGCAACCAAGTAAAAAACGATCGCGGCCCCGACGATGGCACCGACAAATGACCCCGCTGCTCCCTCGATCGTTTTGTTGGGACTGAGCAAGGGTGCCAACTTACGACGCCCCCAAATTTTGCCAAACATGTAGGCAAATGTATCCGACATCTTGACCGTGACGATTACCGCCAGCACTGCGCAAATGCCGTTGCCGTTGATTTGCTGTTCAGCCGGTCCCATGCCAATCATCAAGCGATGTGGGGCGACCATGCTGATAACCATTCCGAGATAGGTGAACGAGAAAACCTGGCGGGATAGTCGCTCGATTTCTGAGCCCGGCTTATCAAACCACCACATCTCGTGACCGGCTGCGGCAACCAGAGCCGCAAAGAGCCCAATTAAAGCTCCGCCAAACACTCCCAAGAAAGGCCAGCGTTCCAGTGCTCCCGGCCAGTAAAGGGGAAGAAATGCCCCGGCGCACATCAGAAGCGTTCCGCCGACCGAGACGACATAGCTCAATCGCTCGCAACCGGCTGCCCGCCACATCCGGACCAATTCGCTGGTCGCCATCACCGCCGTGAGGGTTGTTACCAAGGCGAGAACCAAGCCGGGCATACCCCAGACTTCTTTTCGGCCAAGGTAGTGGTCGAGCCATAATAGGACGACCATGATTGAAACAATGATCGCCGCCGAGATTAACCTGCGTTTCAGCACGATTGTTTCCCGCCTTGATTGAGTCCACCAAATCGACGCTCACGTCCCGCGTAGTCGATCAGCGCCTGATCAAAATCAGCGACATCGAATTCAGGCCATGTTTTTTCAGTCACCCAGAGCTCGGCGTAGCTGATTTGCCAAAGCAGGAAGTTACTCACTCGCATTTCGCCCGCGGTTCGCACCAGAAGATCCGGGTCGGTCATCCCTCGAGTTTGCAGATGTCGACCCACCAATTCTTCGTCAATTGCATTGACCGCCAATTGCCCCTCGGCAACTTTGGCAGAAATCTCGCGAACGGCATCCACAATTTCGGCTCGACCACCGTAATTGATCGCCAAGCAGAGACTCATCCCAGTGTTCGATTCGAGCAGCGCTTTGGCTTGGGTCAAATCCTTTTGAACTTGCTCCGGCAATCGCTCCAGTCGACCGATAGTTTCCAAGCGGACGTTGTGTTCGCGGAGGAAATCTAATTCCTTGCGAAGATAGATACTGAGCATTTCCATCAGGAAACCGAGTTCCTCAGCGGGTCGCTTCCAATTTTCGCTGGAGAGACAAAACAGCGTCAGTCTCTCCAACCCCAACTCACCGCAGCGTGTTGCAACCTTGCGAACGGTCTCTGCTCCTCGACGATGTCCCTCGATTCGCTGCAACCCTTGCCTCTGAGCCCAGCGACCATTCCCGTCCATGATCACGGCAACGTGCCGGGGCAGACGCTCACGCGGCACCGGCAACTTGACCTCTGTTTGTTCGGTTACTCCTGAAGAAACACTCATCGCCGACCTATCTTGGGTAAGTTGACTCCCGCCCCCGATTCCTGGAATCTGAGAGCATTCAAAAAGACCCTTCCGCGGCAGAGACGGCAGGTCTTGCTGATTAATAGTCTACAGTGCGGGTAGGTAATGCGGTGAATGGCACCCTAGGTCCCAGCCAATTCGCGGACTTCACTGGAGCGATTCATGATGATGGTCTGGCGCCGATCCGGGCCAACCGAGACAAACTCGATTCGTCCGCCGATGAGCTGTTCAATTCGACGAACATATCGCTGAGCATTCGTGGGTAAATCCTCCCACTCCGTAACCCCGGTGATTTCGGTTCCCCAGCCCGGCAAAGTCTCGTACACCGGCTCTACCTCCCGAAGCACATCGGCTTGGCTCGGGAATCCTTGGAGAGGACGCCCGCGATAGTTATATCCGGTGCAAATTTGGATTTCGTCCAGCTCGCTAAGCACGTCGAGCATCATCAACGCAATGCTGTCCGCTCCACTTAACCGCCGTGTGTAACGAACGGCAAAGGCATCAAACCAGCCACACCGTCTGGGCCGACCGGTCGTGGTCCCGAATTCTTTGCCCTTAATTCGAATCCGATTGCCCAGCTCGTTATCTAACTCGGTTGGGAATGGCCCACCGCCGACTCGGGTGCTATAGGCCTTGGCCACACCAATGACGTTGCCTACCCACTTTGCCGCAACGCCCGATCCAGCCGAAATCCCCACGCCGGAGCTGTTGCTGCTGGTAACGAAGGGAAACGTTCCGTGGTCAATGTCCAACAAGCTTCCCTGCGCTCCCTCGAATAGGACTTTCTTTCCTGCTTCCACCGCATCGAGTAGCAGGCTGGTCGTGTCGGTGACGAAAGGCCGCAATCGCTCGGCGTATTCCAAGGACTCTCGAATGATCGACTTGGTATCCAATTCGACTGCATCCCCGCCGGGCATCGCCTTCAAGACGACTTGTTTGACTTTGGCAATTTGTTCGAGCTGTTCAGAGAAATCTTCGCGGAGCATGTCACCGAGGCGAACGGCGTGGCTGCGACCGACTTTATCTCGATAACAAGGACCGATCCCCCGCAACGTCGTTCCGATGTTGTCTTCGCCGGGGCTGGCCGAGTGCCAGAGTTGGTCTTCCAGCAAATGCCAAGGCATCACGACGTGGGCACGATCGCTCAGCAGAAGTCTTCCCACCAACTGCAGGTTTCGCTGGGTCAGCGAGTCGATTTCCCGAAGAATTGTCTGCGGGTGAATTACGACACCGGGAGCGACGATGTTGACGACGCCCTCGTGAATGATGCCGCTAGGAATGTGGTGCAGTTTGTAAACCTGATCGCCAACGACCACCGTGTGGCCAGCGTTCGCTCCGCCTTGGTAGCGGACGACGAAATCCTGCCCTTCCGTCAATAAATCGACCAGCTTGCCCTTGGCCTCATCGCCCCACTGCAAACCGATAATCGAAATTCCAGGCACGGACTTACTCCTCACGAAGCGACTTCTACGAACACCGCCCGGGCAGGTCCGGGCAAACCCGAGATTTTAGACCTTTTTTGCCTGCCGTTGTAGGCCCGAAATTCTGCCGCAACCTCGTGCTTTGTCAAAACGGGTCAAGGCAACCATAATGGCAGTTGAAATTCCCAAGTTAAGAGGCCCCACAGTGATTTCAGTGTTTGTCTTGAGATTCTTTTTTTTCGTATTTCCAGCCTTGTTGTTGGCCGGTGCTCTGACAGCCGAAGACGGAGCCACGCTGAAAGGTCGCTTGGTTGTCCCTGCGCGATATGCCGAAAGCCTCAAGCCAAACGAAATTGAAATCACCCTGCTCGAGCAGGTTCAAGCCGAAGACCCACCCGTGCCCGAAAACTGGAGCAGCTTGACAGCCGAACAACAAGACAAATGGCTGGCCGAGTTTGAAGCGTCAGATACCGGCAAGAAATACATTGAGGAACAAGAAGCCCGCATCGCAGCGGCAAGAAAGCTGTCGCTGACTCTCGAACCGGATGGCAAATTCGTTTTGTACGATGTCCCCGCCGCGATCTACTCGCTCTCTGGAAAAACAGAAAAGGAAATTTCCGGCCGCAAATACGTTTGCGAGGTGTTCGGTCAACTCGAAGTCTTACCAGCGGCTCAGGAAATCATCCTCGGCGACCTCGAGGTGGTCGTCTCGCCGATTTTCAAAGCTGGAGACGAAGCTCCCAATCTCCAACTGGAGGCGATCGATGGACAGAAGTTTGACCTGAAGTCCTACGCGGGGAAGCACTTGCTCATCAATTTTTGGTCAGCTGCCAGCCCACCAGCGGCCAACTTCCAAAAGAACCTGCAAAAAATCGTCAGCGAGCTTCCGAAAGACCAGCCGGTCGAGCTCCTCGCAATCAGCATTGACCAACAGAAAAGCGTGGTCGAGGAATTCATCAGAGCGAACGGGCAAGCGGGCCGCGCCGTTGTCCTCGGCGGGTGGAATCATCCAGCTGTCGAAGAGTTCGGTCTGCATGCCATCCCCGCCCTCTACTTGGTTGACCCGCAAGGCAAATTTCTGGCTACAGATACCGATCTGGGCACCGCTCTGCGAGACAGTGGACTAACTTTGGAAGAGATTCTCACCGCCAAACTCCAAGGGAAAGAGATCCCGAAAAAAGAAGCTACCAAAGACGCTGGTGATTCCGAGTAGTCGCCGGCCAATTGGCTATCCCGAACTCTTTATTCAGTCGCGACCGAGGGGCGGCTGCGCCGAGCGCAGAGTTTTTTCGAACTGCCCAACCGAGGGCTGGCGCGAAGCCCGGCTGACGTGAAAAAAGACGATGGCTGGCACGGCATCCATCAGGTCATTCTGCGATGCGCCTTGAAGATGACTTGAGTATTTCAACTCACACACCCCTCGGCTCACCTTAAAAAGGGCGGAAATCAGCCGTTATAGATGCGCGGCTTCGAAGAAACACGGTAGCGGCCTGCGGGCAAAAGCCCCCAAGCTGCGGAACAAGCTCTGCTAGCTCCAGCGAAAGATGTAGCAGTTGTATCGGTTGCTCGGTGCCCCGTCCCGCAATACCGCTACGACCGGTGCTACTGCTTAAGGTGGAAGAATCGTTTCAGACGATACGACGGATGAATCCGTTCTGGTCTCAATCGACCGCGTGCGCGAACCGCTTTTCCCCTGCCCCGCAGTTGTCCACTATGCAACGTCTTTGGCTTATTTCTCTCAGCTTGTGCTGCTGCCTTCTGGCTGCCGCGATTTGGACAAGCTCAAACAGCCAACTGCCCCCGCTTGCCGACGCGAGCGAGGTCCTCGAAGCGGCGCGATACCTCAAGGCATTGCGCGAGAGCTGGGAGGACAGAGCCCCCGAGAAACAAACTGAGTTTGCCAAGGCCGACGAATTTTTCGCTGCAGCTCGCGGGCTTGCGTCAAGCGGCCAACCTCTAAAAGCGATCGCGCCCACGTTGGCACAGCCGCTTCCGAACCGCCCCTCCACCGGACAAGAAAACCGAACAACTCCGGGTTATCAGAGCGGAACTCAAGACCAAGCAGAGTTTGTCGCCAGCGAGATGACTCCGTTCTTGGCTGCGGTCGAACGGACTTCAGCTGAATCTCGCGTCTCGATCATGCAACGTCCCAGACCGATTGCGGCAAGTCAGAGTCAATCAACTCCGGTGAACTCGGCTGAGCCTTGGGAGCTTACCGCCCAGGAACTGCAAGTCGCCAGCACACATTTAAGCTACGGCAAGACCCTTGCGCGCAAGGGAGCCACAGCTTCGGCTCGCAACGAATTTCTCAACGCTTTGGCCGTGATTGCTCAAAGCCGCGACCTGAGGCTTGGCGGCAAAGGTCATGTGAACGCGCTGAATCAAGCGGTTCTCGCGCTCGCGGAAGCAGAAGATCTCTTCGGCAAGCCCGGCAGTTCAAATCTCGACGCCGACGTTGCTACCGTCTCAGCCGGACACCTCAGTCGAATCCTCGATCCGGCGGTGGCCAAGCAGCTTACCCGCGTTGATGCTCTGAACGCCTATCAAGAGTTCGCTCGGCGCAATTTGCAGGAAGCTTGCGGACGGAATTGGCTCGCCTCGGAAACTTTCTACGCCCTCGGCCGACTGCATAATCTGCTCAGCTTGGCAGACCCCGCTCAACAGCCTTGCGAGCTGAGCAAATCGCTGACCTTTCATCAAGCGGCCCTGGCCGCCGATGCGAACAATTTTGCGAGCGCAAATGAACTCGGCGTGTTGCTTGCCCGACAAGGGGACTTGGAAGAAGCCAAACGACTGCTGATTCACAGCGTCACGCTCAGCCCGCGCCGAGAGACTTGGACTAACCTAGCCACGGTGCACCAGCGACTGGGCGAATCACAGTTGGCTCAACTCGCGGCTGCCGAGGCCAAGTTGCTGGTAGAACGAACAGCCCCAGCCAGCGCGTCGCCACTCATTCGGCTGGTCGATCCAGCTGAATTCGAGACGATCCCCAACGATCAAGACTCCGGCCCTACGGAGCGGACTGTGCAGAATTCAAACGAAGCCCGCAATCCTCCTTTGAGGTAACGTGAGGATCCGACCATGAGCAAACGAATTATCGATTCTCAGCGAGCTGCCAGCTCTCCTACTGCACTTAGCCTGTTCCTGGTCTCGTTGCTTGCTCTCGGCGCTGCGTTCGTCGGTCGCTCAAATGGTAGCGCTCGGGAAAAAGAGCCATCACGCTCAGCCTCGATGCATTTGACGACCGCACATTTTGAGACCTTGAGTCTGGAGGAAGTCGAAGGAAAAGAGCGAGCGGTCACTGCCGACCTGATTCCGTCCTACCCGGAATTCGTCGCAATTGACGGCAACAACGGCGTCGGCGAGGTTGTTCTCTGTCAACAACTGGAAGTCTCGCCGGCCGCCGATAGTGGTTCGTTTGGTTGGTCAAGCGGTGCGAAAAGCTCCTCGGCTCAAACGGCCGACATCGGTCCGACGGGCTGTGCGACCTGCCAAGGCACCTGCACCTGCGGAGGAGACGCAGCCAAATGGATGCTGGGAGTCGACCGCACGACGCGGCAGCGGATTCATGCCGAGCCGCAATGGTCTGACCAGCAATTAGTGCCTTGGGAATCGTATGCTTACGGCGAGTACATCGGTCCCTATCGAACACCGCACGTCTCGGAATACCGCCTGCGAATCCGCGACCAAATTGATTTCACCTACACGCTGACACGCGAGCATCTGAGTCAACCTTATCAGATTTACGCGGGAGACACCCTGCAGTTATTCTCTGGCGCAGACCCGACGCTTAACCAAAAGGATATCGTCGTTCTTTCCGATGGAACCATCTCGCTGCCGCTCGTCGGTCGCGTGAGAGCTTCTGGAAAAACAGTCGAGCAACTGGGAGAGGAACTGAATGAGCTTTACTCCCAGTTCGTCAAGATGCCGGCGATTATCGTGCAAGTCACCAAAGGCGATACTCCGGCAAACGACTTGATCAACGCCGTGATTGCCCGAGTTGGTTTGGGGGGTCAGCAATTCCAGGTTGAGATCGCGCCGGACGGAACAGTCGCCCTGCCGCTGCTGGGACAGGTCCCAGCAATCGGGCTGACGCTTCGGGAATTGGGACGAGAAGTGAATACGCGTTACGCGGCGAGCATTCGCGGATTGAATGTCACACCTGTCCTTCGCAACCGCGCGCCGCGCAGCGTCTTCGTCCTCGGCGAAGTCGTTCGACCGGGTCGAATTCAAATCGACGGACCGACGACCGTGATGCAGGCGATCGCGATGGCTGAAGGCTGGAGACGCGGTTCCAATCTCCGGCAAATCGTCGTCTTCCGTCGCGATCAGGATTGGCGGCTAATGGCCACGCGCATCGACCTGCAAGGAGCGATGCTCGGGAAAAGCCCCTACCCTTCGGATGAAATCTGGCTGCGCGACTCAGACATCGTGCTGGTCCCAAAAACGCCGATCCTTCGGGCTTCCGAGGCTGTCGATCTTTATATGACCCGGACCTTGTATTCGATCTTCCCGCAACAAGGCGTGGTCTTCAATTTCGACAACTTCCAAACATTCTGAAGCCGACAATTATTGCTTCGGAGCAGGGAGTAGAACCAAAGCGTTTTCTGCCAAGCTGACTTCGCCTTCTTTGCCATTCAGCTTGTAGCGAACTCGCAATTGCTTGGGCACACCCGGAGCCGGATCGCCACCGAAGCTTTGGTTGTAATTGGGCGACGGCAGGCTGACCCAAGGCAACTGCCCTGTGTACTTCTGCAGCACTGTGGTCACATCTTGCCAGTTATCCCCCGCGCCATACTTGGCCTCGAGGATTTCCAGTTCGACAGACTTGCTGCCGAAAACGCTTTTCAAACGATCGAGGTCAATCCCCTCCCCTCCCAGCTTCTGGGCAATCGCAGCGGCTACCTCCGTAGCCTCGGTCGTCAAATCGCCGGCTTCGGCCAGTTCGGTTGCGAGCAGAAACGCGTCCGGGCTCGGATGAAGCTTCAGCACATCGAGCACCAACTTTCGGTCGCCCGGTTGCCTAGTCTGCTCGAGCGCCACTCGGCACATCTTCACCCGGTCTGCCTCGGGCATCGCAAAGCGACGTGCCAGAGCGACGTAGCCCTTCAAAGCCCGGACTCGATACTGGTTCGTAGGACCGGTGCGAGCATAATCCATCAGCGAATCGGCATCGGCGAGGTTGCTCCACTTGCCGAGCACTTTGCTTCCAGCGTCCTGCAGCGAGTTAACGTCTCCCTTAGCGAAGCGAATGATCGAGTCGAGCGCCTTGCGGCCACCGACCTCACCCAATGTTTCGATCAAAAACACTTGCGTCGCTTCGGGCGCCCGCTCCATAGCTCCGGCGAGCAATTCTGCGCACGCATCGGGCTGGGGCATTCGCACCGCGGCCGTCCGCAAAGCTTGTCGCGCTGCCGCCACTTCTTCAGCATCCGCCTGAGCGGCCGAAGCACGCTCAACCAAAAGCGAAAGCTCCTTCAGCTCGACTGTTTCACCCAGCGCCAACAAAGCCGCCTTCCGCAGGTCGCCGTCGCGGCTGTCGAGAATCCGCTGCAAGTCTTTCGTTGCCGGAATGCGGCGTGAGCCTACCAGTTCGACCAGCAGCTTCACTTGGTCGCCGCTCGCCGAACCGAGCAACTGAGCGATTCGCTGATTGACACCTTCGCCGGGGACTTCAGCCAGAGCCTGCTTCGCCGCAGCTGCGATTTCCGAATCGGGCTCAGCCGCCGCCTTCATCAGCGAGTCGAGGACCTTCACGTTGCCCAGTCGTCCCAAGGCATTGAGCGCCGAGAGTCGCACCGGCTTGGCTCCCTCGGCAGCAGCTGCCATCAGCGGCGACAAATCAGCAGGCTGGTCCGTTGTCGCCATTGTGGTGAGGCGATCCGCCAAGGCTAACAAGACTAGTCCAGCCCGCTCCGGCGTAGCGCTACGAATCGCTTGAGACAAGACGCCGCTGACCTCAGCACCCGGAAGCATACGGGCCATTTTCAGACCCAAGCGAAAGAGGTCTTCATCACTTGAATTCAGACATTCAGTCAGCAGCGTTGCGCTCTTTTCTCCACTGATTACCAGCAAGCCGCGGGTTGCCTCGAGTTGCCGTTGCTTGGAAACGTCGGCTGAGCGAACTTGCTGATACAGTTCCGTAGCAGCAGCCGCGTTGTTTTCTCGGAATAGTCGCTCAGCACAAACAACGGCAGCTTGTGCGAACTCGCCGCGAGTTCCAGCGTCGACTTGAGTCGTCAAACCCGATCGCAAGGCGGCGGCTGCTTCACCGTTTCCAATCTCGCCCAGCGCGGCAATCGCCGCCGCTGCAACATCGCTTTCAGCTGATTTCAGCTTGGCCACCAGCATCGGGACCGCTTCGCCGTCCCGCAGCACGCCAATTGAGTTGAGGACTCCAATCAAAGTTCTCCCCTCTACCTTGCTCGCGGCGTCTCGCAGCGCTGCCTTTGAAGCTGATCCCGGAATTGCCTCAAGTGCGATTCGAGACCAAGAAGAGAGTTCCTGATCAGGCAGCAACTTGGCAAGCTCCGAGACCGAAGCCTCTGAACCGTAGACCGCCAGCTTCTTGCAGGTAATCGCCTTTTCCCCCTTGGGAGCATCAGAGCGAAGCACCGCCAACAAGTCCT
>Ga0169931_10001451_pt1 | contig 39130 bp, 39 predicted proteins | sample Kivu_15m_20L_FD_129675 | JGI IMG/M metagenome (GOLD analysis project Ga0169931, IMG submission 129675) | Freshwater microbial communities from Lake Kivu, Western Province, Rwanda to study Microbial Dark Matter (Phase II) - Kivu_15m_20L... | ecosystem: Environmental > Aquatic > Freshwater > Lake... | reverse complement strand
AAGTAGATAATTTAAAATATAATGCTATAACTAAAAAACTTTATCGCGGGGTGGAGCAGTCTGGTAGCTCGTCAGGCTCATAACCTGAAGGTCCTTGGTTCAAATCCAAGCCCCGCAACCAAAATATTAAATATTTTTAAATATAATTTTTATAATGAGTATAAATAAGTAATGCTAAATAAACTATTAAGCTAACAATTATTATAAATAAATTATTTAATAAAGAATAAAAAGACACCAAAATTGGGAATGTAATCAAGAGAAAAATAATAAATATAGTTTTTAAAAATCCAAATTTATTAATAAGCAAATGATGTATATGTTTGTTATCTGCTTTAAAGGGGTTTTTTTTTTTATAAATCCTATAAATAAACAATCTTAAAAGATCAAACCCAGGAAACATCATAAAAATAAAAATTTGATCAGAAAATTTGATGTCATTAAAATTATACAGTTTTATAAATATAGATGAGCCAACAAAAGAAAACAAATAAATGCCACCATCACCAATAAAAATTTTTCCGTTATAATTTAAGAAAATAATAAAAGCTATTGTTAACAAACACATCAAAAAAAAAGGATTAAAACTACTTATTATAAAAAAATAAAAATAAATTGTGAAAAAATAAATACCTGATTGAAGATTTATACCATCAAACATATTGCATGCATTTAAAAATAATAAGAAACACAATAAGGTAAAGAAAAATGAAAAATTTTTTAAAAAAATTATTTTCTCATAAAAAGAAAATCTAATTTCAGTGATAAAATACTGATTATCAATAATTAAATAGATTGATATTAAAAAACTTAACAAAATAAATTTAATTTTTGGTGTAATATTTTTTTTATCATCATAAATACCTAAAAAAAAAATTAAAGAGGAAATGATATAAAAGATATAATTTTGAAAAAAACTATTAAAAAATGGTAGTGCATAATAATCAGGGAGAAAAAAATTTAATAAAAAATAAAATGAAAAATTTATGAAATAAATTATACCCCCAAAAACAGGGGTTTTAATTTTATGAATTTTACGAGAAGAATTTGGATGATCATAAATATTAATATATTTACTAAATTCCTTATAAAAAAAACTTATAAATAAATTTAAAAATAAAAATGTAAAAAATATTAGATAATTATTCATTGTCTTTTATTATTTTTATTATTGTTCATAAAAAAAAATAAAAAACCTAAAGGAAAATAAATTACTATTGACAACCAATTATTAAAAAAATTTCCTGAAGGAATTATAGGCCATAAATTTAAAAATACCGTCATTAGAGAAAATAAAGTTATATTATTATATTTTGAAATATTCCTAAAAGTTCTCCTAAAAAATTCAGCAGCGATTTCATATGATACGTAGGAAAAAATACTAAAAATAAATATAAATCCAATAATCCCGTTTTCAGCAAGCATTTGAATATAGAAATTATGTGGATGGGTAGTGCAGCTATAAACATTAATGTAAAATTGATCTTTACTACATAACTCTCTAAACATAACCGATCCCTGACCAAATATTTTATTTTCTTTAAACATATTCCACGCAGTCAAATAATGTGAATGATAAACTTGAGTAAAAATATAAAACTTTTTATCTTGATTTAAAATAGTTGTTTCATTTTCTTTCTGAAACATAGTTTTTACTGGATCAGAAAATTGGTAATATAAAGCATGCTCAATTTTCTTATTATATTTACCTATAGCAATTATTATTAAAAATGCTGTTAAGAAAGTTATAACTAAATATTTTCTAAGGGCATTAAAAAATAAAATAATAAAAAATAAAAAAATACTAACCATAAATAACGATGATCTAGAACCGGAAAGAAAAACAACAAATGACACCAACAGGATTAAAGAAATATATTTAAATTTATTTTTTTCAACTTTGTAAAATAAAAGCATAAAACAAATTAATAAAGGAAATAACCTTGCAAGATAACTTCCCAATACACCTCTTTGATTAAAAACACCATTGAGTTTATCAGGATTATAAATTGGAAAACCAAATAGATTTTTACCTAAGACAAGTTGAATGCAAGCATCAAAGCATACAAAAAGTATAAAAAAAATAAACATTATACCTATCTGCTTAATGAATTTATCAGATTTTCTTAAAAAATAATCTATAGCAAATATTAATATAATAAATCTAATATATGTGAATGAACCCTTAAAAGACAAAATAATATTTTCAGTAAACAAGGAACGTATTGTGCAAAATGACCAAAATAATAATAAAAATTTAAAAATAAAATTATTAAAGTAAAAATATTCTTTTTTTTTGAAAATCATGAATAGAAAAATTAAATCAATCAAAACTACAGCAAAATCAGGCAAAAACGGACCTGTTGTTAAAAAAAATGGAATAGCAAGAATTAAATATTGGGCAAAAAAAATAAGAAAGCTATCTCTTTTCATAAACTTAAGTTTATTTTATTTTAATTTCCCAAGCTAGATGAGATCTTAAAATTTTATTTATTGAATTGAATGCAGGTTTCCATTTTAAGTATCTCTGTATTTTAAAAGTATTAGCAACTAAAGAAAAGACGTCACCAGCTCTTCTTGTGGAAATAATATAATTAATTTTATTTTTAGATATTTTGTTAAAACAGGTTACAACGCGTTTTACTGATATACCTTTACCATAGCCACAGTTAAAAATATTCGATTTTTTATTAACCAAAAGATATTTGGCACACTTTATGTGAATATCTGCTAAATCCATTACATGAATATAATCTCTAATTGCCGTACCATCACGAGAAGGATAGTCATCTCCATAAATCTCGATATTCTTTTTAGTACTAAGTGAAGCTTCGCACAATTTTTTAATTAAATGGGTGCTCTTATTTTTGGAGTTTTGACCAGATCTTAAAAAAATGTCTGATCCTGCTACGTTAAAATACCTTAAGATAATATAATGAAAAAAATTACTATTTATTAGAAATTGTTCAGCTTTTAATTTGGATAAAGCGTAAGGATTGTTAGGATTTGTTAAAGAAGATTCTTTGACATATTTACTTAAGGAATTCCCATAAACTGCAGCGGTTGAAGAAAATATTATATTTTTAATTTTATATTTTTTGCAACATAAAAGAAATATTTTAGTATTTATATAATTATTCTGAAAATATTTTTTTGGCTTTGTCATAGATTCATTAACATCAATATAAGCAGCAAAATGAAACACGATATCAAATTGATTATTTGAAAATAAATTGCTAATTTTTTTTTTATCTTGAATATTGTAATTATAAAATTTTGCTTTTTTTGGGACTAAATTTACATTTCCAGAAGATAAATTATCAACAATTGTTACTTCATGCCCGTTATCTATCAATATATTGGCTGTGCAACTTCCAATATAACCTGCTCCCCCAGTAACTAAAGCTTTCATTTATTTAATTTTTTTTATTATTAACTTCTTTTCTCAAAATATTATTTAAATTGTTTAAAATTTTTATTTTATTGAAATTTTCTTTTAAATAATTTTTAGCATTTATTCCAAAAATTTTTCTTCTTTTATTTTTAGTATTATTAAAAATAATAATGTTTTTCGCTAAAGATGAAAAATCTCCGGCGTCACATACAAAACCACATTTTGCTATTTTAATAATTTTTTGGGCCTCTCCAGAAATCATCGCTATTATTGGCTTTCCCGTAGATAAGTAGGTTTGTAGTTTTCCTGGTATAGTTTTTTTAAATGTTGGTTCATCTTTAAGAGATAGAAATAATGCATCAGCATGATTAAAAAAAGATCCTATTCTATTAATAGGAACATTTCCTATTAATTGAAAATCATTTTGCAGGTTATTACTTTTGATTAATTGTAATAAATTATTTTTCCATCGGCCATCACCCACTATTATCCACTTAACAATCTTCTTATGTTTTAATATTTTTGCACACTTTATAAGAGAATCGAAATCTTGTGCCTGTCCAATATTTCCTGTAAAAATTATTTTTAGTCTTTTTTCTTTTTTTTTAATCTCTTTAGCAAAAATATCTTTTCGATTTTTAATATTATCTTCTGGCCAAGCAGGCATATATAGACATTTTGTATTGCTAATTTTATTAATTTCACGCCTAAACGATTGAGACTGAACTAAAATTATATCTGCATTATTATAAATAAATCTCACTAGATTTTTGAATATATGAATTAAATATTTATTTTTAATTAAGTTTAAATCCACTAAAGTATTTGGCCATAAATCCAAAACCCAGATAACTAACTTTATTTTAAAAATCTTCTTGATAATAATTGCGGGAATAGCATTTAGAATAGGCGAAGGTGTAAAAACAAATATTATATCAAAATTTTTTTTTATTAATTTTGAAATTCCGAAAAAAATTGAGCTAAAAAAAAAACTTATATAATTAAGAAATATTAAAAAATTACTTTCTTTTCTTGCGATTATAGGAACTCTTATAACATCTATTTTCTTATATTTATTAAAACTACTCCTGTTTAAATAAAACTTATTATAAAGTTCTTTTTTTGGATACGAAGGGCGGCCTGTTAATACAGTTAAATCATATTTTTTATTTTTTAGAAAAATAGCAATATCATTAATACGAAAGTTTTCAGGCCAAAAATATTGTGAAAATAGTAGTATTTTCAATTTAATTATTTTTCCAAATATATTCTTGAATATAATCTATATAACTTACAAGAACTTTAAAAAAAATAACCGAAAAATTTGGGGAATAATATTCATTAACTGAATTAATTTGCTTATTTTTCTCAAAAAAATTAATAAGCAAATTAATTTTATCATAATCAAATTTTGTCATAATTGCAGAACCAAAACTCATTCCTTCCTGTCTTTCATTTGTAGATCTTAAATTAATGGCTGGAAAATTCATAATGCTAGACTCTTCTGTTAGAGAGCCACTATCAGATAAAACTATCTTTGCATTCATCTGTAAATTTGCATAATCGGTATAATTAAATGGTTTTAAAAATAAAATATTAGACAATTTATTTAAATCAAATTTTTGAAGTTTATTTTTCGTTCTTGGATGAGTACTAAAAACTATTTTTTCTGATTTTCTGCCGTCTAATTTGCATAAAAGTTTATATAATTTTTCAATATTTTTTTCATTATCAACGTTCTCTTCTCTATGGACACTTAATAAAAAGTATTTTTTTTTTTTTATATTAAGTCTTTTTATAATTTCTGATTTTTTAATTTTCGGATAATAAAAATTAAATACTTCATGTAATGGACTGCCAATTTTAAATATTTTATCAGGATCTATATTTTCTCTTATTAAATTTTGCTTTGCAATCTCACTATATGTAATATTTACATCTGAAATATGATCGACGATCTTTCTATTTATTTCTTCCGGAACTCTTTGATCGTAACATCTATTTCCTGCCTCTATATGAAAGATAGGAATTTTTAGTCTTTTTGCAACATAAGATGATATACTGCTATTAGTATCGCCTAAAACAACAAATGCTTTGGGTAACACTTTTCTTAAAATTTTATCAACTTCATTTAGAATTAAAGCAATATTTGCAATTGTCGAAGTTGTTTTTAGATTTAATTGATAATCTGGTTTCCTTAAAGATAAATCTGCAAAAAAAATATCTCTTAATTCGTAATCAAAATTTTGTCCTGTATGTATTAAAATATGATCTGTGTGCTTATCAAGAATATCAATAACTCTTGATAGTCTTATTATCTCAGGTCTAGTTCCAACAGCTGTTACAACTTTAATTTTATTCATAGTAAATAGTGTCTGGTTTTTTAGCATTGTAAATCTCATTACTCCACAACAAAACTGTTAAATCTTCTTTGCCTATATTCTGTATATAATGAGTACATCCTGGAACGCTTTCAATTGCCATCGGAGATTTGCTGCTACAAAAAATTTTAATTACCTTATTTGTAATCAAATCTCTCATTACAAACTTAGCTCTACCGTTTAAAACAAAAAATTTCTCAACTTTTGAATGGTGAAAATGCTTACCTCTCAAAATATTTTTTTTTGCAGTAAAAATAGATATTTGACCATTATTTTTCGTTTTTAAAAATTCAATAAATATACCTCTATAGTCTTTGTATGATTTAATCTTATAAGCAATTTTATGTTTTGGCAAAAAACTAATATAAGTTGAATAAAGATTTTTTATTAAAATATTTGACATGTCACTTAAAAATAACTTTTCTCTACTTAAATAAAATTCTTTAATAATTTTAAAAAGATTTATTAATGATATTTTATTAAAATTATCAAAGTTGTAATAATATTTTTTAATAGTGCTTCTATAATTTAATAAATCAAGACACGTTTGAATAACATCATCAATATAAGCTAAATTGATTATTTTGTTCGGTTCGGAAATTGAAATTTTTTTATTTCTAGAAATATTATAACAAAAAGTGCTTACAACACTATTATAATTATGTCTTGACCATTTTCCATAAATATTTGGAAATCTAAAAATAAATATTTTTGATTTTGTATTTTTGGCATAATTTATAATAATTTTTTCACATGCTTTTTTTGAAAGTCCGTAAGCTGTTTTTTTCCAAACCTGGGTTGAGGAAGAAAAAATAACTTTAATTTTTTTATTATTCTTCCTTAAAAAATCAAAAATCTTTTCTGTAAATTTTATATTATCGGAATATGACTGGCCTTTACCTGGTCTATTGATAGCAGCAAAATGATAGATAACATCTGATGTCAGTAAATATTTTTTTAATTCTTTATCAGAAGTTTTTCTTGTTACTTTAAATATGTTTATATTCTTTTTAAATATTAAGTGATTTATTAAATTTTTACCTAAAAAACCATTAGCGCCTGTAACAGTAATATTCATGCATTAAATATTATTATTTTACAGGTTGCCATTGCTTAAAATCAGTTTTAATAATTTTATTGTTTTTTTTACATCTAAAATTTTTGCGTTGGCAGAAGTGTAATCATTTACATTATTTTTAATGTACGTTCCTTTTGAAAAAAAGGATTCATAATTAAGATCTCTGCTATCTAAAGGTATCTTGTAGTAGTCTTTATAATTTGTAGATTTAAACAACTCTTCTTTTGTCATTAAAGTTTCATGAAATTTTTCACCGTGTCTCGGACCTATTATTTTAATTTTAATTTTAGCTGAATATATATTGGTTAATGCGCTAACAATTGTTTTTATTGTTGCCGAGGGTGATTTTTTTACAAATATATCTCCGTTATTGCCATGAACAAAAGCAAACAAAACAAGATCTATAGCATCTTTCATTGACATCATAAATCTAGTCATGGATAAATCTGTAACTGTAACATGTTTATTATCTATAATCTGTCTAACAAACAAAGGAATAACAGAACCTCTTGAATTAATTACGTTTCCATACCTTGTAACGCATAATTTTAATTTTTTTTCTTTCAACATTCTGGATCTAGCTATAATAATTTTTTCCATCATTGATTTTGAAACTCCCATTGCGTTAATAGGATAGACAGCCTTATCAGTACTAAGGCAAATAATTTTTTTTACATTAACCTTAATGGCTGCGTTTAATAAATTATCTATACCTAGAATGTTTGTTTTAACGGCTTCCATTGGATAAAACTCACATGATGGCACTTGTTTTAAAGCAGCAGCATGAAAAATATAATCTACTTCTTGCACAGCGCTTTCTATGCTCGAGTAATCTCTAATATCACCAACATAAAATTTAATTTTTTTATTATTAAATAACTTTCTCATATCATCCTGTTTTTTTTCATCTCTACTAAAAATTCTAATTTCCTGAACATTTTTCATAACTAATTCTTGTGTCATTGCATGTCCAAAGGAGCCTGTGCCACCAGTAATTAATACAACTTTGTTGTTAAAAAAATTATTTTTATTCATACCAATTAAATCTTTCTTTTTTTAAACTTGTTTTTTCTCTATTCATATACCCTCTAGTATAAACAAGAAACCTTGCAAAATTATAAAATATTGGGCTGGAAATTAACTTATACTTATCAAGAATAATAAGAATTTTCTCTAATAAAATAACGGGTAAATTCACTATCTTTGAGTTAAAAATAATTTTATAAAATAAATTATTTTCGAATTTGTAATAAATAGTCTCCTTTGCAGCTTTATTATTAATTATTAACAGATCTCTCATACCATCTCTGCCTAAATAAAAGTATTTTTTTAAATATCTTGAAAAAATAGGTCGTCCTTCATCGTGTATAATAGTGGCTTGTGATTTTTTTAAATTAAATTTATTTTTTTTCATTCTAAAAGCAAATTCATAATCTTCAAAACCATATCCTAAAAATTTTTCATTAAATTTTAATAAATTTTTATTTTTTTTATTTATTTTAAATCCCATATTCATAGCTACTATAAACTTTGGCTCTAAATCTTGATTATCTGCCAGTTTAAAATGTCTAGAATTTCTAAATCTTAAATAAGCACTTTTTTTTAAATAATTAGAATTATATTCAACAATACCACATAAAATTGTACTAAAGTCTATTTTTTTAAAATCAGAAATATAATTTAGTAAAAAGTTTTTTTTTGGTACACAATCATCGTCTAATAAAATTATATTTTTGTAACTAGATTTTGAAATTCCAAAATTTCTTTTAGATGAAAGAATATTTTTATTTATATTGTAATATTTAATCTTAACATTTTTATTAATTCTTAAAAATCTATTTTTAATTTTACGAGTACCATCAATACTAGAGCTATCACAAATATTTATTTCTAGATTGTTGTTTTTAGGAAGAATATTTACTAGACTTTTCAAAATTTTTTTTAAAATGAAAGCCCTGTTATAAGTAGATATAACAACACTTATATTCATCTGATTTTATTTATTAAATTTTATATCCGGCTTTTATAGAATCTTGATAAAATTCACTAACTGTATCTAAGGAATATCTTCCTAAGTCATACCCGATCAAATCTAATTTTGATAAAATATTATGGGGGATGGTAATAATATGGCACCCTAACCTTTGTGCGTCAAAAATATTTAATAATTCTCTACAGCTAGCCCAGATAACTTCCGTATTCTTTAATTCATGTGCAATTTTAACTGCTCTAGAAATAGTTTGAGATGGATTTATACCTGTGTCAGCAATTCTGCCTGCGAATACTGAGATGTAGTTTTTGATATCTTTGTTCAGTGAATTTTTAACTTCTTCTAATTGTGATTCTGTAAAAACAGCAGTTATATTTAACTTAATATTTAAACTATTTAAATAACTAGCAAGTTTAAGCGTTGATTCTTTTTTTGTATTAGTTATTGGAATTTTTACATAAACATTTTCGCCCCAACCTGCTATTTTTATTGCTTGACGTTTCATTTCTTGCAAATCATCAGTGAATACTTCAAGCGAAATTGGTTTATTCTTAATAAAAGTTAAAACTTTTTTTGAAAATTGCTCATAATCAACTATACCTGCTTTTTTCATAAGACTTGGGTTAGTTGTAAGTCCTTTTATTCTTTGATCATTTGCAAATTTAATCATTTCATCAAAATTTGCTCCGTCAGCAAAAATTTTTATTTTTAATTTATCTTTCATAAACAGTTTTTAATTATTTTATTAATTGCAGAATATAGATCTGCAACGTAATAATTAGCAATATTTTTATAAGAAAGATTATATTTTTTTCTTATTAAAAATGTTTTACAACCAGTTTTTTTACCAGCAATTACATCTTTAATTGTATCTCCTATTACAAAACTATTCTTTAAATCTAAATTAAATTCTTTTTTTGCTCTAAGAATCATTCCTGGATTTGGTTTTTTAAAAAATGATTTATCGTCACTATCGTAACAAACATATAATTTATCTAATTTAAATTTTTTTTTTATATAATTATTAATCCTTAATATTTCTTTTTTTTTTATTAATCCCCTCTGATAATCTGGTTGATTAGTAATAACAATAACTTTAAAACCATGTTTTCTAATCTTTAAAACACTTTTTGACACCTGTTTGTATAAAACTAAATCTTTAAATTCTTTAGGTGGATATGGATTATTTTTTTTAATTATTGGAATATTAATAACCCCATCACGATCAAAAAAAATAGCTTTATTTTTTAGCAAGTGTTTTATAGCTCTCCCATTTAGTTTGTTTTTTCTTAATTTTAGGATGAGAAATTATTAAATGCCATATAAATGCTTGCATTGCTTCTGCCATTGGAGTTATTAAACTGTCATCGACGGTTGGCACCAGAACACAACTATTAGAATTTTTTAAAGTATAACCGCCATCTCTTCCAACAATGCCAGCAACGCTTGCTTTCTTATTCTTGGCAAGTTTAATTGCACTTATTAAATTTGTGCTAATATTTTTTTTTAAATTACCACCACCAACTGAAAGAATAAAAACTAAATCATTTTTATTTAAATGGCTAACTTTTAACCAGTTTGAAAAAGAATTTTCCCAGCCATCATCATTTATTCTAGCAGAAAATTCTGAAACATTATCTGTTGGTGTGTAACATTCTATTTCAGCTATTTTTCTAAAATCGTTTACTGCATGAGAAGCATTGCTTGCACTACCACCAACGCCTAAAAAAAAAATTCTACCTTTATTATTTTTAACTTTAACTATTAGATTTATTAAATCTTCTATATTTTTTTTGTCGATATTATCTAAGATTTCTTTTCCACATTTTATAAAATAATTAATATTTTTCATTTTCTTGTTAACACAAATTTACCATCTTTTAATTCGATATTACAGTTATAACTTTCTCTTTCTAAGTTAGAAATATTATTTTGAAAATTAAAAGGTGTTTTGACTGACCACGTTTTTATTCCAAGATATTTCAATATAAAAAAATTATTTTCATTAGTTAAAATCCCATTACACAATTTAATTTTTTTATCTTCTATACTCCATAATATATCTTTTTTTAAATCCCTTTTCATTAATGATGGCATTGTATCTAACAGTTCAGTTCTATTTTTAAAATTACTAAACTTATAAAAGGGGAATATTAAGATTAATAATATTAGAAGATACTGAAAAAAATTACTTAATATTTTTCTTGGAAAAAAAAACTCAAAAATTAAAATGAGGTAAATAAAGAAACTAAAATAAAAAAATAATTTTATTAAGCCCCAATAAGCACCTGTATAAATAAGTAAACATGCCACAAAAATTATAGACAAAGTTACTGATAATATTATTCTTCTTAAAATGATATATTTAGAATTAAAAATTAAAATAATATTTTGAATAAATTTTATAACAATAATTAAATTTAAAAAAAAAATTGCTATAACAATTATTACATTATTTTCATCTACAATTTTTGTAATTGTTAAATGATAAAAACCAAATAGAGATGGAATTATATTTAGATAAAAATAAGTAAAATTATTTTCAAATTGAAATTCTTTTATTTTTTCGATAATATTATATAATGGTAATTTGCTACTAATTAAATTTTTAATATTAGATACAATTTCACTATCTAAAAAAACACTTTCTTTGCCAAGAATAAAAGCGCCAAAATACCCCCAAAAATTATTTACATTATTAATACCTATATAACTCTGCTTTAAAATAAAAAAATATGTCCCTTGAATATTTGGAATAGTAAATATTATAAAAAATAATACACTTAATAGTATAAGTTTAATATTTTTTTTTATTAATAATAAAAAAAAATTTAAATCAAAAATTATGAATAATAAAATTGATAAGAAAATTATTACGGCTATTTCTGGGTATATTAAAAAAATAGAGATTAAAGAAATTGTAAAAAAATAAATATTATTTGTTATTTTATGTTGCGCCTGACACAAATTATAAAGTGTAGCATAAACTAAAATTGATAGTGAAATTGAATAAAAATGAGATAGAGCATCAATCTCAAAAACATATACCGACCAAAAACTTAACGAAAAAATTATAGAAATAAAATAAATAAGCTTATTACTTGAATGATTAAAGCTTGATTTAAGAAAAAATAAAAAAGATAAAAAAATTAAATAATATATATATACTTTAATAATAAATGCATTCAAAAAAATTTCTATACCGCTTAATAAAAAAATACTAAAAATTAAAGATGTTGCAGGTCTAATATCAAGATGTAATTTTTCCATGTTTTCAAAAGGGTAAAAAGTCGAGATTAATTTTTGGTTCTCAAGTATAAAATCGAAATTATAGCTTTTAAATAATATGGCTTGGGACAAATAATTAAAATAATCATACTGATTACCTCTGAATACATAGTATTGCTCACCATTTATAAAACTAATTAAAAAAAACAATAAAATAAATGGAATAGATAAATAAAAAATTTTTATAAAATCTAATGCAAAATTAATTTTATTAAAATAAGAATTTATTAGAAATACTATTAAACTAAAAATTAAAAAAAAATAAAAAATAAAAGAACTGCTAAAATTTAAAAAAAAATAAAAAAAATTTGAAAATATTATAAAACAACAGAATCCTATTAATAAAAATAAAGAATTATCACTCTTCGATCTAGAAATATTTTTTACAAAATAACCAATGCTAAAAAAAATAAACGTTTTTAAAAAAAAAATAAAAAAAAAGGAAAAAAAGTTAAGATACATTATATAATTTTTAACTTATTTTTATTATATAATTTTAAAGTATCAAAAGTTAATAATTTATTAATCTTAAATACATAAAGTTTAAAGCCAAGTTTTATAATTCTCGGAAAAAGATCTTTTGCAAAATCTTTATCTTTTTTATCTAAAATATTAATTATTTTAGATGATAATATATAAATTCCAGCGTTGCACCATTTAGGTTTTTTAAACTTTTTATTCTTTTTTTCTTCAAATGAACTTACAAGATTATTTTTATTAAAATTTATTAATCCAGAATTTTTAGTATTGTTTTCCAAGTACGTAGCTATTGTTAAGTCTGATTTATTTTTATTATGAAAAGTAACCATCTTATCATAATTACAATCAGATATATTGTCAGGATAAATTACAAAAAAAGGTTTTTTAATTTTTTTTTTTAAGGCTTGTAAGGCCCCGCAAGTACCCATTAATTTTTTTTCTTTAATAATTTTATAATTCATTCCATTAATATTTTTTTTAATGTTATCAATAATTTTTTTTTTTTGAAAAAAAACATTAAAGTACAATTTACTTAAATTAAATTTTATTGCTTTTTTTATATGAAATTGCAGCAATGTCTGACTTTTATAATAAAACAGCAATTTGGATAAAATCTGTTTTTTATTTCTCGCTCTCTTAGATTTCCCAGCGCATAGTATTAATGCTTCCATATGAATAGTTCTATTAAAGACAATTAATCTTTTTTGCTAATTCCAGAGCTAAATATTCAGCTGTTATAATTTTAGCGCTAAAAACTGAATAAAAATTTTTTCTATGCTCAATTATACTAGATTCTCTAGTATCATCTTGATTCTTAATAACAACTCTGCTGCTTATAATTGATTTATGATAAATACAATTCTTCAGTAAGTTTATATATTTTTTACTTTCCTTAAAAGTATCTTCAAAGTTAGTGCATATATAATTATGATTAAATAAATTATTTTTGTTACTAATTTCTTTAATCAACTGAGATTTGTTAACATGCGCAAATAAATGAAATTTCGTTCTCCCAATGGGCAAAATACTTGGAAAACTGCCATCCATAACTGTTAAACCAATTCTTAAATCTTTTTTAAATGAAATAATTGCAAACTCTTGCAGGTTATATTGGCTCTTATTAGTTTCGAAATCAAATAAAGAAATAATATCATTATAATTTGCATATGTTGCATTAATTAAAATATCAGAATTGATTTTTTTTATGCCGTAGTTTGTCTGAAATTGTAAAAAACATTCTTGATTAATTTTTCCATCTAATAACTTATGATTTAGTTTAATTAAAACTTTGCTATTTTTTATCCTGTTTTCATATATTTTTTTTAATGAAAAATAATCGTAAACGCCTTCTTTCACTTTAAAGATTTTATCTATAAATCTTATATTGAAAATATTTTTATTAATAGGAACAATTTGATATTGTAGATTATTTTGAATTAAAAATTTCTCATACTGTATAGAGTTAATATTAGTTCTATATTTGGAAATTGCATAAAAATTAGGAAAATTAAAAATACAAGCTTTCTTAAAATAAAATTCAAAAATTTCTTTACTAGTGTTAATTTGTCTAATCGTATCAAGACTTCTAGGATAATGATAACCATAATGATGACGATTATGATTGGCAAAAGTGGCCCCTTCTAAAATTTTATTATTTTTTTCAAAGACCGTTACTTCAAAATTTTTATTTTTTGCTAACTCTAGCGCAATCGACAAACCAAATGCACCTGACCCTATAATAGAAATTTTGAATTTCACAAAGTTTCTTTAATCTCTTTTATACCACTCTTCTCAAATTCAAATGGTAAATTTGTAAGTTTTTTTTTTTTTAAAAAAGAAAAAAATTTTTTTTTATTTTTTTTATTCACAATAAATAAAAAATACCCACCACCACCTGCGCCAATAATTTTTCCTCCAATCGCTCCATTATTTTTCGCCTCTTGATAAATATTTGATATTAGCTTACTCGACATTATTGGTGAAAGTTTTTTCTTTAAATTCCAATGAATATCGAATAATTTACCTAGTGCAATAACATTTCCTTCGAGTAGTATTTTTTTTGTTTTGTAACCAATTTTTTGAATTTGATTCATAACTTTACTAATATTTTTTTTATCTAAAAAAAATTGATTTTTTTGAGATTTTAATACATTTTCAGATTTTCTTGAGATATTTGTGTGTATTAAAAACATAGAATCATTAAATTTTTTATGATTTTTTTGTTTAAATTTATATTTTTAATTTTAACTAAACCTTTTTTATTTATTTTGATTTCTTTAAAACCACCATATGTAGAAATATATTGATCTTGCTTGCCTGAGCTTTTTTTTAAATTGCTCATTTCTATATTGCACGATTCTTCTGCTATTTTTTTTTTATTTATTATTTGCTTTTTATATTTCTCTAAAAAATATATTAGCCCAGCAGTAAAAGCACCCGAAGAACCGAGTCCAGAGTTACCAGGAACGTCTGAAATAGAATGTATTTCAATACCTTCTTTAATTTTTTTTAATTTTAAACTTTCTCTAAAAATTTCATTCTTAATTTGTTCGACATTTCTTACAATTTCATTTTTGGAATAACTTAACCATATTTTATTATCATAAAGTCTTCTCGAACCAATAATATGAACATATTTGTTAATAGCTGCCGATATTAAATATCCAGAATTTTTTTTATACCACCAGGGCAAGTCTGTCCCTCCACCGCCTAAACTTAATCTCAATGGGGCTTTTATATATATCATGTTTTAAAAATTTTATTTATTTTATGTAATTTAAAGTATTACGAATATACGCACCTCTTTTTGTTGGTTCACCAAAACATTTTTTGCATGTAAGATGCTTTTCTGCTCCTGGAGTTCTGAGGTCACGAAGAAATTTATTATTTTGTAGAATTTTTTCTAGTGTATTGCTTTGTGAAATTTTTCCAAGAGAGATTGAATCATCGTATGCAAGACAGCAGGGAACAACATTTCCATCTGCCAACACTCCCAGTATTTGGCTATTGCATGCAAAATTATTGTTTATAGGGTAAAAGTCTTTAATTCTTCTACCATAAAAAAAAGGTTTTATTTTTATTATAACATTATCGAATATTTTAAATCCTTCTTGCTTAATATAGTCGCTATCAAAAAGTTTCTTGTCATTTATAAATTTATACAACTGATCTTTATATTTTTTATCTGCAATTTCGTAAAATAAATATAAATATTTTTTCAAATAACCGACTGTTGATTTTAAATTTCTTGGTATGCTTGGATCACCTACTGTTAATCCAAGAATTTTTCTTAAATGATATTTGTAAATGCTTCCTACAAAATTACTGCCTATATCGACGGATACTACGGTCTTATGTCCAGCGACTTTAACAAGAAAATTAATGATTGTTTTTAAATAACTTTCTATTTCTAAATTTAATCCTCTTGCATCTTTGTGTTTTGTAGAATCTAGGACCTGTAAAGATATTTTTAATTGAATATCATTTTCAATAATTCCTTTGACATTTTTTTCTTTATTTAAAAGTAAACCGTTAGTAATTAATTGAATTTTAAAATTTTTACTTTTTGCATATTTTACAATGTCAAAAATTCTATTGTCTAGTAGAGGTTCATTAAATTGTGAGAAAGTAATATATTCAAAACCAGGGTCGTAAGGATCAATTTGATCTATTAATTTTGTAATTAAATCCATATTAAGCATTGAGGATTTATCTTCTTTAAGAGGATAAGGACAAAAACTACAAGCCATATTGCACTTAGCTACTGTTTCTATCTGCAAAATGTTAAATCCGTACTTTGATAATTCCATAAATTTTTATAACTAATAAATACCCTAAATTAATTTTGATTAATAACAAATAAAGACACTCAGAACACTAAAACTTATTATTTAATTTATAAAAATACTAAAAAAACATATTATATCATCATAAAAAATCTATAAACATTTAATAAGAATGCAAATTAAAGAAATCGAAAACCAAGAATTAAAAAATACACAAAAAAACATTCTTGCAAATGTAAAAAATCACATTCAAAAATTTAAAAAATCAGATGTTAGTTTAACTTACTACTTGCCTCATAGCGAATCGAATGGCTACGCATTACTAAAATTCTGGATTTCTCCTATCAAAAATTTCTTTTTTCTTTTAAAAGTTACGCTAAAAGAAATTTATTTATTATCTTTTGAAAATAAATTTAAAATTCAAAAAAAAAAAATATTAAATAATAATAAAAATATAATAATAACATGGGGTAATAATAAAAATTTTAATTCAAAAGGTGATTTTTTTGACAAATATTACAATACAGATGCTAAAAAATTAAAGAGTACTTTATGGATCGTTTTTAAAACAGACGCTGACGAATTGCCAAAGCTCAAAGATAATATTCTACTATTATATCAGGATAATAAAAAAAAATTTTCTTTTATAAAATTTATTAAAATATTTACAAAGGTTAATTATTGGAAAAATTTAAATTTTTCATATCAGAATGATAATGCAAAAAAGATATGGAAAAAAATAGATCCTTTTTTTAAGAGCTCGGTAACAAATCTATACATGCCTTACGAAGGACAGCCTTTTCAAAATTATATTATTGAACAATCTAAGAAAAAAAATCCCCGGATAAAAAGTTGCGGTTATATTCATTCTTTTCCCCTAGGCTTACCTGCAAATCTTATGCATAGAAAAAATTCTCCGCAAAAGATTTTAATCAATGGCTCATGCCAAAAAGATTATCTTTGCAAAAATTTGGGTTGGGCAAAAGAAAAAATATTTGTGGTAGAATCTTTAAGATTCGAAAAAAATAAAAAAATGAACAGCCAAATTTTTCTACCTTATTATATTGAAGATCCAATTTTTATTTATAATAAACTTATGGAATTAAAAAACATTGGATTATATAATAATATTTTTAAATCTTTAAAAATAAAAAACCATCCAGAAACAAAGGATTCCTTAGTACATAAAAAACTAATTATAAATTTAAAAAAAAATGTTATTAAAAAAAATAAATTTTTAGAGAGTAATAATTACTCAATATTTTTAGGATGCTCAGGAGCTATAATAGAGGCTTTAGTTAGAAATGTTAAAGTCATCCATATTTCTTCTGAACCTATATTAGAAATTTATTCAAACTTGTGGAATTTTTTAAATTTAAGTAAAATAATTGAAAATGTTTATACTTATGATATCAAAAAAAATATTAACAAAAAAAATATTATTAAAATTGATAATAAAAAAAAATTATTAAAAAAATATTTTTAATTAATTAATTCATTCAATGTTTTATCAATTTTGTTGCTATTATCTAAAAAACGAATACTTGGATTACCTATTTTAGCAATATGTATATACTTAGGATATCGAGAATCTTTTTTTTTATCCAAAAATAAATTTCGAAATACTTCTTTTTGAAAAATTAATAATTTTTTTTTATCTAATAAAAAAATACTTATAGGCAGTCTATAAATTTTTAATAAACTTTCAATTTCCTCTATTAATTTTTTTTTGGCGTTTGCATATTTCATTTCGCAGAGCATTCCTATCGCTACTGCTTCACCATGATTGATCTTAAAATTCTTATAAAATTTATCTCCAGCGCTTTCAATGGCATGAGCAAATGTATGCCCAAAATTTAAAAAAAGTCTTTTATTATTTTCTTTAATATCTTTTAAAAAAAAATTGATTTTTGTTTTCAATGTCAAATAAATTAATATTTTTAATGTTTTGAAATCTCTGTTAGCAATTAAATCTTTTTTTTTTTTTAATAAATATAATATTTTTGTGTTATCGATAATTCCGCATTTAATAGCCTCTGCAAAACCAGAAAAAAATTCTCTGTCGGGAATTTTTTTAATTACTCGATTTGATATATATATTCTTAAAGGATGATAATAGGTTCCTATTAAATTAACTCTATTCTTATAATTTATTGCATTTTTTCCGCCTAAACAGCTATCTAAAATTGCCATCATTGTTGATGGTATGTGAAAATATATCAATCCCCTCATATATAAAGATGCTGCTAGACCACTTACATCTCCAACAACACCTCCTCCAAAAGAAATAATGATAGATTTTTTTGTAAATCTGCTGTCTGATAAATTGTCTATAATTTTGAAAAGAAAATTTTTGTTTTTATTGTCTCTGCCTCCTTTAACTGGAATAGTATAAATATCACAACCGGTTGTTTTTAGCTCCTCTGAATAATCTCGAATAATGTTTTGAGATATATTTTCATCATAAATAAACATAATCTTTCTGTCGCTTTCCAAGGATATTATGTCTTTTATAAGAATATCAATTATTTCTTCTTTTATAAAAACTTTGTAATTAGTCTTTTCTATATTGTAGTTAACAACTTTCATTAATTACTTATATATTTTGTAAAATTTATCTGAGAGCATTTTAATTTTGGCTTTTTCATAGTCGTCTACCACATCCACTGAAAAACTATCCCCTTTTAACTCAACAGTTTTAATTCTAAGGCCAAGATCAATAGCTCTAAGTAGCTCAATATCTTCTATTTTTTCATATGAACTTTTTTTAGATTTTGCAAAAAGCTCAAGGGCTCTTGGTTTAAAAGAAATAATTGATAGGTGTTTATTTATAAACTTTGGCACATTTTTAAAATGGAATGGAACATTTGCTCTTGTTAAATATATCACTTCTTTTTTTTGATTAAAAAGAACTTTTACTATGTTAGGATTATTCAAATATTTAATTTTAATATGAGGTAAAATTATATCATAATCAAAATTTTTTTTATGAAAATCTATAACCTGATCTATATGATTTGGGCTAAGAAGCGGTTCATCTCCTTGTATATCTATTATTAAATCATATTTTTTATTTATTGCTTTATAACCCTCATAAATTCTTTCAGTACCATTGCTGTGATTAATTGATGTAATTTTAGCTTTTGCTCCATATTTTTTTAATGTACTAAAGACTAAATTATCATCACAACAAACAAAAATATCATCCAATCTTTTTGACAATCGTGATCTTTTATACACGTGAACAATCAACGGAAATTTGTTTATTTGTAATAAAGATTTTTGTGGAATTCTTGTAGAATTTAATCTAGTTGGTATTAATCCAATAACTCTCATTTAACTATTTTTCCAGCCTCCATCTACAGCAATAGCTTCGCCGGTAATATATGAAGAATCCGAAGAATATAAAAAATAAACCAATTTAGAGACCTCACATGATTCACCCCATCTTTTCATGGGAATTCTGCTTAGTGTCCATTTATATAATGGTGTTCTTTTAAATTTTTCATAGTAAGAGGTTTTTATAAAACCAGGTTCAATTATGTTGGCTCTAATGTTATACTTTGCAGCCTCTACCGCAAAAGATCTCGTAAAACTATTTAAAGCTCCTTTAGAGGCTGAATATCCGGAGAGCCCATTAAATCCAAGCGAACCTACTATAGAACCAATATTTACAATTGAAGATTTAATTTTATATTTTTTACAGTGAGAAAAATAAATTTGCATAATTTTAAATATTGAAAAAAAATTTATATCAAAAACTTCTTGTAAATTAGAATTAGTAATTTTATCAAATGAAATTCTTTGCCTTATACCCGCATTGTTAATCATCCCATTTATTTCAATTTTATTTTTAATAGAATCTTTTAATATTTTATTAATCACATTAATCTTGCGAATATCTGAAATATAAATTTTACAGTATTTATTATTTAATAAATCTATTATATCTTTTTTACTTCTAGTTATTCCGTAAACAAAAACCTTTTTTTCAGTAAAATACTTAAATATTTGTCTCCCAAGACCTTTTCCAACTCCAGTTATAATTACACCTTTTTTCATTAAACTAGTTATCTAAAAATTAGTTACTTTTTTACTTATTAACATTAATTTATGTCTTTTTTTTAAATCTAACCAAATAATAATTAAGCTATAAAAGCAATCAAATAATAAATTTAAAATTTTTTTTTTGCTTACATTTCTGTCTGAATCATAAAAAATATATTTAAGCGGAATCTCTTTTATTTTTTTATTATTTCCAGCAAATCTAAGCATAACTTCTGTGCTCTTCATGCCATCTAGTTTTGATACAAGATTTTGACTTAATTTTAAAAATAAATTTCTGTTATAAATCTTAAAAGAAAGCTGAGGATCAGTTATTTTTGTCTTAAACATAATTTTAAAAACAAAAAGAAATAACATTGAAATAAAATATCGATATATTGGTTTATTTATAATTTGTGACTCTTTTAAAAAACGAGACCCAGTTATAATATCGTACTTAGGAACAAATTTTAATAAAGCATTTATATACTCAGGCGAAGCGGATAGATCGGCCTCTAATATAACCGGATAATTTGAGTTGCTTTTTTTTATACCTACTGAAATTGCGTGAAATTGGCCATGATGTTTCTCTTTAAAAATTTTTAAATTCAATTTTAATTTCTTATTAAAATCTTTGATTAAAAAAACAGTTCTATCAACACTACCATCATCAACAATTATAATTTCGTATTTAAGATTTTTATTTTTTTTTATCCAGTCATTTAGAATATTTAAGGTATTCAAAATTCTATTTTTCTCATTATAAACTGGTATTATTAATGAACAATAATTAAGCATAATTTTTTAATTTAATTAGAACTCTGGTTATTTTTTTACTTAAATCAATATCTCGTATGTTGTTATTTTTTTTATTAATATCTCTAAAAAATAAATTTAAAGAGTTTACCAGAGGAGTTTTATTATATTCTGTTTTATTAAAATTGATAATTTTTACTTTTCTATCTGAATAAATAATTTTTAAAATTTTGACACTTTTATCGAAACAGTTTCCAAAGTAACAAAGGCCTATCAAGCCATTTTTAAATTTGCACTTTAAAAAAAAATTTTTAAATTTTTTCTTTAATAATATTTTCTTTAATCCTGTAGAATTTAAATAAAACAAAATAGATAAACAATGGGTCCCCCAATCCCATAGATTATATCTATAAGAACTATTATTTGAAGCTGAACCCATAAATAAAATTATTTTAGTTATTTTATTTTTTTTTATTCCTAAATATTCAATATATTTTTTATAAATGTAATTAATATGCATAATATTTTTCTTATAGTTTTTAATTTTTTCAATCTTAGAAAATATTTTCATAGTTTTTGTTAAAGGTTTTTCTATAAAACCGGGTATGTTATTCTTTAAACAAAAAAGACATAATTTTTCATGCATCTTATAATTTGTTGCAGATATTATTGCTTTAAAATTGTATTTTTTTAAAATATTGACTTTAGTAAGAATAAAATTATTTTTTTTACGATTGGTATGTTTTTTTCTAAAAATGATAATTTTAAATTGAAAAATTTTTTTCAGATTTATAAAAATTTTTTTTCCCCAATTTCCATATCCTATTAGTGCTATTTTCATTTTTACCGTATAATTTTTTTACAAAAGAATTTTAAAGATATTAAAAAAAATTCAACTATATTAACAAATCTTAAATGGTAATTTGGAGATTTTTTATAATAATTAAAAAAAATGTTTTCTTCATCTTTGTTAATTTTAGGATTTTTTAAATTTTTTTTATTTTTTACAAATTTCATCACTTTATTTGTAAAAATTTTCCAGGTATATTTATTTTTAACTTCTAAATAGTTATATCGTTGAACTTTCTTTAAATCCTGATCTTTTGTAGCCTGTAGTTTTTTAATTATATTTATTGTTTCTTTTAAATTATTTAGTGGCATATTGTAAATTCCCTTATTTTTATAATAACCACACTCTTTAGTAACTAAAGGAATAATACCCCAGGCCATAGCTTCTAAAATAACTGTTGGATTTGCATCATGCTTACTTGTCATAATCAAAAAATCATGTTTTTTAATAATTTCTTTTCCTTTTTTTTCATGAAAATTTAACCAGCCGTAATGCTTAATTCTATCAATCTTTTTGTTCCCTGCTGTTGAAAAGAGAGAAGGTTTATAAGTGTTAGCGATATCTTTTAAATAAGCAGTATTTTTTGTATAATTATTAAACTTAATTTCATTACCAATATAAATAAATTTTCTTTGAAATTTTTTATTGAATTTTTTTTTAATATTCTGATAATCTAATAAATTAATAGCCATATCAAGCCTCACCATTTTTTTCTTCCACGACTTAAAAATAGTTTTTTTAAGATTATCAAACCAAAATTTTCCTGTTATTGCAAAAAAGAGATCGCAGTCATTTATAAAACTATATAAATAACTCATTTGTAATGGATCAGAATTAAATGGTTGTATTAATATTCTTTTTCGCCAATTAGAATTGTCGAGTGAGCGTCTAAATACAGTGAAAGGATTTGGGTGGGCGTGGCCTATAAGTATATCTCCTTTTTTGGGAACTATTTTTTCATATGAAGTCCACTGATATACTTTTACATTATCAATTTTTTTTAACGCCTTGTAAAGATTATTTCCTATCGACCAAGGAGCTGATTTTTTAGAATAGTCTACTGGATAAACTAAATGTATAGACATTTATTTACAATTATCGTTATATTTAATTAATATAATAATTAAAGTTTAGTTAGAAAATTACAATAATGAAATCAGATTTTTTAAAAAATTATCAACTCAAAAAGATTGGTTTTAAAAAAGTAGGGAAGAATTGTAACATCTCTAAATATACAAGAACTTATAGTGCAACTATAAGCATTGGAAACAATTCAAGAATTGATGACGATGTAATTTTGAAAGGGAAAATTAATATTGGATCAAATGTTCATTTGGCAAGAGGATGTACTTTGGCCGGTGGAAACAAAGGAATCTACATTGGTGATTTCTCATCCTTTTCAAATTACGTTCAAATTTTTTCATCCTCTGATGACTATCAAGCAAATGCGATTCCATCTGGGACTTTAAGTAAAAACTTATTTAAAGATTATTGTGCTTTATATGAATCTAGAATTATTATTGGCGAAGGCTGCTTATTCGGATCGATGTGCACGATTTTGCCAGGAGCAAACATTGGTGATTTTTCATCTTTTGCTGCATATTCTGTAATTTATAAAAAATTTAATGGGGGAATTTTTTATTCTAAAGAAAAAAAGATAACTAGAGATCAAGAAAAAATAAAAAAAAAATTAACTTCTCTTAAAAAAAAAATTAAATAGAAAAATATTTATATTATTTCTTTCCAATAATTTATAGTTTCATCAATCATTTCCTCGAATGAAATTTTAGGCTTCCATTTTAAAATTTCTTTAATTTTGGAACTATCTCCTTTTAAATATTTTAATTCTTCTGCTCTCATATATTTTTTATCCTGTTTAACATAATCTAAATAGTTCATACCTAATCTATCAAATACTAATTTGCACAGCTCTCGTATTGATCGGGTTTCTCCAGTAGAAACAATCCAATCTAATGGCTTTTCATAATTAGTAATTTGATAAATGGCTCTAACATAATCTTTTGAATGACCCCAGTCTCTATAAGAATCTAAGTTTCCCAAAATTAATTCTTTTTTTAAACCCTTTTTTATTTCTATTGCAGTTTTTATTATTTTACTGGTTACAAAATTTGATCCCCTTCTAAAAGATTCATGATTAAATAAAATTCCATTACATAAGTGAAGATTGTAAGCAATTCTATAATGTCTCACTAAATTATATGCTAATAATTTAGAACACCCATAAGGACTTGCAGGATTCATCGGAGTAGATAATCTTTGGAATCCATCCTCATCTATTGAATTTCCAAACATTTCTGATGAACTGGCTTGATAGTATTTTATTTTTGGAAATTCATATCTTAAGATTTCCAATATGTTCAAAACTCCAATTCCATTAGTCTGAATAGTGTAAGAAGGTATGTCAAAACTAATTCTAACATGACTCATTGCAGCTAAATTATATATCGTTTCTGGTTGTGTTTTTTTTATAATATTAAAAAGAGAAAGAGCGTCTTGAATGTCTCCGTAGTGCAGAATAATTTTTTCTAAGTTTGATATTCTTGAAGACTGGTTCTCAGCTACTGAATGCCTTCTAACAACTCCATGAACTTCATATTTTTTTTCAATTAATAACTCGGACAAGAAACTTCCATCTTGCCCCGATATGCCAAGAATTAAAGCTTTTTTTTTCATTATTTAAAAATTTTTAATCTACTTAAATCTTGGTAATTTATGTAAGAGCTCATATCATCATTAAATTCTGGTTTTTGATCCATAAGTATTATTCCTCTAGCGGCATCTTCTGGGGTCATATAGTAGTGCCATCCTAAACTATTAAATTTATTACTTGTATAATGAACCCGAATATTTCTTCCATCATATTTTGCCAATTGAAGCCATTTATATGCCTTATAGCTATCTGTCAAAATCATTCCTCCCTTACCTATAGGGATGTGCTTTTTAATTTGAAAAGAACAAATGTTAAAATCTCCATTAAACATATTTTTTGTCCATCTAACTGCAAAATCCCAAACAGGGTATGGATCTAATTTATAAATACCTGTCCATTCAATATTTTTAAATTTTACTTTACAACCTGCGTGGATTATTTGCATTGGAACTGAAATATAAGTGTTGTTTGGAATTGTTATAGTTTTTTTTGCCTTGAGGAATTTTAGCACCAAGAACATACCATGAGAACAGCAATCCACTGATATTGCGTATTTCGCTCCAGAAAATTTAGCTACTTTTTTTTCAAAAATATCCACCACATCCCAAGGGTCTTTAAATTTATATCCCCTTTTTTTTAATGAATAAATTTCAGTTCTTTGAAATTTTTTTTCCAATTTTCCTAAAGGCCATATTCTATAATTAATCTTATTCTTATTCATATAAAAACTTTATCTTTTTCAATACCTTGGTATGGACCAGTTTTAAATTCTATAATTCTAGTTTTTGAAGATAAAGATTTATAAGTATGCCCTCCTTCAAATGTCATTGATAAATCTCCTTTATTCAAAATATAAGATTTGATAAATCTACCATTAATGTCATATGCAAAAAATTTTACTTTACCTTCAAGAATTACCCAGCTCTCCTGGGCTATAACTTTTTTTTTTAAGGAAATTTTCCAAATATGTCTATGTGGTTTAAACGTCTTATTTTTTATTAATTTAAGATCAGCAGCTTGTAAAAATTGGTTTACTGGGGCTATATCAATTCTTTGCTTCTTTTTATTATTACTTTTATAAACAATATGTAAAAGTTTTTTTTTATTTAATTTAGAAAAAATACTAATCATAAAACTTTTAATATCATTAAAAAAATGACATACAATAGAATAAATAAAAAAAACTTTATAATTCTTTTTATTATAGGCGGTTTAGGCAATCAAATTTTACAATATATATTTGCTAAATCATTAGCAAATAAATTAAGATGTTCATTAATATTGGACGCTTCCTTTTCAAAATTAAAAATTCCTAAAGATAAATACAAAAAAACTAATCCTAATAAATTTTTACTGAAATATTTTAAATTAGAAAATTTTTTTGTCGAAAATAATATATTTAGAATGAATGTAAAATATTTACCTTATCTTAGATTTTTTAATTTTCAAATCATAAAAAAAATTATTCCTTTTTTTTTTAGAAAAAAAATTCTTAATTTTTATTACGATAATACATTTAGCAAAAATAATATTCATAAAAAATTATCTTATAATCATTTTAAAAAAAATTCTTATTTTTATGGATATTGGCAAAAAATTTTATACTCTAATTTATTAGACAACAAAATTTTAAAGGAATTATTTTTAAAAAAAAAAATAGCACAACACTATAAATTAAGAAAAAAAATTAATAAAGCTGATGTTGCTATACACGTCAGGGGTAATGATTACTTATTTAAAAAAAATAGATCATATAATTTAGTAAATTCAGAGTACTATAATAAGGCGATTAACTTTTATTATAAAAAAATTCCAAACCCAAAATTCTATATTTTTACTGATGACAAACACTATGCTAAAAAAATTCTTTCTAAATTTAATAATAATAAAAATTTTTTTTTCAAAAGAAAAAATAAAAATGAAGTTAATGATTTTGAAGAATTAAGATATTATTATAATTATATAATTCCCAATAGTACATTTAGTTATGTTGCATCATTCTTATCTAAAAGAAAAAAACCTTGTATTATTTTGCCAAAAAAATGGAAATTATTTCAAAAAACAAGATTGCCGCGGGGTACTTTAGCTTTTTAGAATTAATCTTTTTTTTAATAGTTTATACATTTTTTTAAATTTTAATTGTATTAAAAGTTTAATAAAAATTTTAAAAAAAAATTTTTTTATTTTTTTTTTTAAGTATTTTTCAGCAGGTGGAAAGTTTTTATAATCGCGATATTTTTTTATAATATATCTTTCTTCTGCAAATGCACGTAGTTCATATTTTTTTGAAATGTTATAAGAATGAATTCTATAATATGTAAGTTTTTTATTAATAAAAAATAAATCTTTGCTTTGTGCAATTTTTAATAATAAATCATAATCTTCTGCGTACTTAAGCAAAGGATTAAAACCACCAGCGCTAAGTAGTGCTGATTTAGAAAATAATACCGATGAAAAAACAATTGGATTTTTAAAAAGTAATTTATCAAAATCTGTTTGTCTAGAAGGGAAGCTTGGTTTTTTTATAACAGACTTTTCAACAATAAAATAATCAGTATAAATTAAACCTACATTGGGAAATGAATTAATTTTACTAATTTGTTGAATTAATTTTGTAGATTCCCAATAGTCATCCGAGTCTAGTATAGCTACCCATTCATTTTGGCATTCATTTAAAGCTAAGCTTCTAGCTCTAGATAAACTTACGTGCTTACTCGATTTAAAATATTTTATTCTATCATCATTAAAACTTTGAACTACTAAATTTGATCTGTCGGTTGAGGAATTATCGAACAATATTAATTCAAAGTTTCCAAATGTCTGACTCAAAACACTATTAATAGCTTCGCTTAAGAATTCCTCAGAATTATAATAATTTATAATTACTGAAATTTTCATTTTTAATTTTGGAAAAATATATTTATTTTATTGTGTATGTAAATTTGATCTTTTTTTGTAATATTTGGATGCAAAGGTATTGTAACAATGCTTCTCGAAATTAAATCAGTAATCGGTAATGTATAACTTGTTTTAAATTTACTAAGTAAATGATTAGGTTGATAGTGTAGACCTGTCTCAATTTTATTTTTTAATAAAAAAACTCTTAATTTATTAATCTTATTTTTATTTTTAATTTTTATAATATATATATGAGGATTAGTTAAATTATAGTTTCTTTTAAATAACTCAACATAAGGATTGTTCTCAAACAAAATATCATAATTTTTTGCTAAACTCTGTCTTTTTTTTCTCAATTCGGATAGTCTATTTAATTGTACTAAGCCAATTGCAGCCATAATATCGCTCATGTGATATCTCCAGCCTTGAACTTTGCTATCAAATCTCCAATTTCTTCTTTTATTAATAATTAAATTTTCAACACCTAATGTGCGTAATATTTTTATTTTTTTTATTATTTGAGGATCTTTAGTTACTATACAACCTCCTTCCCCACTAGTAATGTTTTTAATACCATCAAAACTAAAACACGTTATGTCACCAAAAGCACCAATCTTATTATTTTTATAATATGACCCAAAAGCGTGAGCTGCATCTTCGATAACTCGAAGATTATTTAATTTAGCAAATTTATAAATTTCCTCTACCCTGCTAGCGTGACCTCCAAAAAAAACTGGTATTATTGCTTTAGTTTTTATGGAAATTAATTTTTTTGCAAAATTTATATCAATTATTAGATCCTCAATGTCAATATCGCATGATATTGGTATTGCTCCAATTGCAGAAACAGCTTGATAAGTTGCTATATAAGTTAATGAAGGGACTATTACTTCATCGCCACTTTTAACACCACAGGCCTGAAGTGCTAATTGCAGCGCCGCAAAACCATTTGTGACACAAACTGCATCCCTACCAAAATACTTTGATAAACGTTTCTCAAATTTGACGACTTCATCACCCATTCCAAAAAAGCCTTTTTTTAATACTTTATTGACAGAAATAATTTCACCTTCTGAAATTGAAGATTTTGATAATTTTATTATTTCATTAACCATGGATAAACACCGTTGTTAAATTTAATTTGTTCATCTATATGAATTTTGTCTCTAATTGTGTCCATGCACTGCCAAAATCCGTTATGTTTAAAAGCAAATAATTTTTTCTGGCTTGATAGTTTTTCTAAAGGTTCTCTTTCTAAAGAAGTTTTAAAATTCTTTATATAGTTAATAATCTCTGGCTCCATAACAAAAAAGCCTCCATTTATCCTACCTTTTGAAGCTTGTGGCTTTTCTTTAAAAGTTCTTACTGATAAATCTTTATTTATAATAATTTCTCCAAATCTGGCAGGAGGTCTAACTGCTGTAAGAGTGGCCAATCCAGAATTTTCTCTATGAAATTTTAATAGTTTATTAATATTGACGCTTGCCAACCCATCTCCATAAGTCATTAAGAATGTTTTATTTAAATGCTTCTTTAAAAGAAGAATTCTTCCTCCTGTCATAGTATCTTTTCCTGTGTCTACACAATCAATCTTTAAATCCCTAAATTTTTTTTTATGAAAATTTTTATTTATTTCTTCTCCTTTGTATCCAGTGGCTATTATAAAATCTTTAAAACCATACTTAACGTAAATACCAATAATATGTTCGATTATTGGCTTACCATCTATTCTAATTAAAGGTTTTGGAATTGTTCGAGTATAAGGATAAATACGAGTGCCATAACCGCCAGCCAATATTAAAACTTTCATAAAAAAAGAAGAATAAATTTATGAACTTATTTTATATTGTTTAATAAAAATTTACCATTTAAAAGGCAAACAATTTATATCCATATTTGATGATTCTTTGGCGTTATGCTTAATATCTGAAAAATTTAAAATTTTAGACTCTGAATTAGAAATATTTTGAAAAGCAAACCAAACTTTTGGTGGTACAAAAATTTTTTTATTACTTAATTCCGAATTAATTACTTTTTTGAATTTTTTATTTTTTTCATCATAAAAAATAAATTTAACTTTACCTTTAATAACAAATAAATTCATATGCATTTTTTTATGAAATTTCCACCCTTTGATTTTATTCTTTTTAATAATAGAAATGTACAATTCTCCAAACTTATTCTTGTTATTAGAAGACATCATTTTAATAATATTACCTTTTTTATGAAACTTAATTTTTAGTTTATTAATTTTGATATTTTTCATTAGAATTTAATTATCTTTTTTTAAATAATGCATAATTTGTTTTTCGGTAAAATTATAAATATTTTTTTTATTATTCTTATATTCATTATACCAATCAATAGTATATTGAAGAGTTTGTCTAAAATTTAAACAAGTTTTCCAACCTAAAACTCGTAATGCTTTAGTCGAATTTAAATGCAACAATTTAGATTCTTTTATTTTAATTGATTTTCTATTTTTTGTAATTTTAAATTTCCAGAAAATTTTAATATACTGCAAAACATTTTTTACTGAATATTGGCTATTTTTGGATGGGCCAAAATTATAAGAATTGTGACTTGTATTTTTATCAAAACGTAAATTATATGCTAAAGTCATATATCCAAAAACTGGCTCCAAAACATGCTGCCAAGGTCTTGTAGATTTTATACTTCTAATTTTTAATTTTTTTTTTAAAAAAACTGCTTTATAAATATCTGGGATCAATCTATTTTCAGAAAAATCACCACCACCTACTACATTGCCTGCTCTAGCGGAGGCTACTCTGTGTGTTTTTTTATTTAAAAATGATTCACAAAAAGATTTGAATGCTATCTCAGCAGAACTCTTGGATGCGCTATAAGGATCTAATCCAAATAAAATATCGCTTTCTTTGTATCCTCGATAGGTCTCAACGTTTTTATAACATTTATCACTTGTTACAATAACAGCTACAATTTTTCTCATAAATCTTAAATTATTTAAAATATTTACTGTACCAATCAGATTAGAGCTCCAGGTTTTAAGTGGATCGTCAAATCCTGTTTTTACTAAAGATTGTGCGGCTAAATGAAAAATAAAATTAGGTTTATATTTGATAAGTACTTTTTTTAATTTTACATTATCACATATATTAAAAAAAAATTCTTTATGGGCTATTTTTCTTCCACAAAGATAATTTATCATTGATCTTTTATAATTATCTTTAAGACTTATGCCTATAACTTTTGCACCAAAAATGCTCAGTATAAATGATAGCCAGGATCCTTTAAACCCCGTGTGCCCTGTTACTAAAACAATTTTTTTATTAAAAGATTTGCATATATTTATTTTAGAAATCATTTTGAACTTTTATAAAAATTAACAAAATTAGCAATGGAAGAAAGATAAGTGTTTCAAAAGCCAAAAAAGAACTTGAAAATAAAAATGGATAAAGTGAATTTAGTTTTTGAATTTTTTGAGTTAAAAAATATAAATTTACAATAAATATAACTAAAACAACACCACCAAATCTCATTAATAGATCAAGAAAAAAATTATGTGGAGTAAAGTTTTGTCTTAAATCTCTATCTGCATACTTTTGCTCACTTTTAATTATTTCATAAGGATTTACAAAAAATAAAATTTTTAAATTAGACATCATTTCTTTAACTGACAATCCATAAGTATAAAATCTTTGATAATTAGAATTATTAAAAAATTGAAATAAATTATATTGATAAAATTTTCCTACACAAAAATATTTTTCATCTTTATAATAAGAGCTTATATCTTCACTATATCCAACATCATATGGTCTTTTTGGGTTTAAAATTTTAATTAGCGTTTGATTATATTTATCACGATCATCTAAAATTTCTTTGTAATCTTTATGATAAGGGTGGTTTTCATCATCCAAATCCGATTTATTTTCAACACAAAATTTTATATCCTGAAAAAATTTTTGATTATTGTATCTCCATTTGTAAAAAATTTCTTTCTTTTTCTCAGAAATAGGATCTCCAAAAAAAGGTGATGGCGCTACGTTTACTAAAAAGAGACTTAATAAAGCGATAAGTAAATTTAAAATGATTAAAAATACAAATATTTGATTTTTCGCATTTTTAAAAAAAAATTGATAGTATTCAATAAAATAATACGAACAAAAGTAAAAAAATCCTGCCTTGCTTTTTGTTGTAACTAATATCAATAAACCAAAAATGAAAAAGATTAAATTTTTTTTATTGAAAAATTTAGTTAATACTTGTAATATAATAAGATACATTAACGCGCTATAATTTACATCCAAATCAAAATTCCCAAAACGCTTAATTAAAATAGTTTGTAAATCACCAATAAATAAATAATTATAAAGATGCCTTGTTAACTGGTATTTTAAAATATCACTATCATCGATTGATACATGGGATATCTTCAATGAGAAGAAAAAAATTATAAAAAAAAAAAATAATAAAAAATTTTTATATTTAAAAAATGCAAAAGAGACTTTGATTTTAATTTCAAAAAAATTTAAAAAAATTAAAGATAAAAATAGTAATAAATAAATATACAATTTAAGATCAAGAGAAAATCCAAAAAGATAGTTTATTAAAAGATATAATAACAATAAAATATTGATAAATAATAGAAAAAAATTTTTTTTAATTGTAAAATTTTTTTTAAAAAGTAAAAAAAGAATAAATATCTTAATTGAAAAAAAAATTTTATAGGAAATGTTATTTCCTGGAATACCAAGAAAAAAAAAAGTTAAAAGCAAAAATAAAATAAAAAATATTTTATAATTAGTAAAATTTTCTTTTTTAAAAAAAGTTTTAAACATATAATTAAAATCTTTTGCTAGTTAAAATTGTTTGGTTTTCAATTCTAAATATCTTATCAAATCGAGTTTTTTTAGAATATTTATGTGAGCAATTAATAACAGTAATATTTAGACTTTTTATGTAATTTAATATTAATTGCTCATTATATTCGTCTAAAGCTGATGTAGCCTCATCTAATACTAATATTTCTGGTCTTCTATACAAGGCTCGCGCTATAGCAATACGTTGCAACTGACCTCCGGACAATTTATTTCCTTTTTCTCCTAAAATAGTATTCAGATTGTCTGGAAAATTTTTTATCTCATCTATAAGACCAATCTTACGTAATATAACTTTTGCATGATTTAGATTTGACTGATTACTAGAACCAAAAAATATTATATTATTTAATAGAGTGCCGTCAAAAATAAAGTTATTTTGCGATACATAACCAATCTTAGAACACCAAAATTTAGCATATTCGGATGCATCGTATTTCTGATCAATAAGAATTCGTCCAGATTCTGGTTTAAGCAGTCCTGTCAATAAGTCTAAAAATGTAGATTTTCCAACTCCACTTTTTCCAATAAGTAATATTTGCTCACCTTTATTAATATTAACATTAATTTTATCTAATATTTTTTTTTTAGAAGAATAAGAAAAAGACACATCGCAAAAATTAATATTTTTTCTAAAAATAAATTTACTTTGATTGGATGTATAATAATTGCTTTTATATACTTTATAATTTTCATTTTTCAATTCGGAATGAAATAAATTTGCAGAAAAAAGATTATAACGATAATTTTGAAAGGAAGAAGCAATTCTAGAAACTGAAGGTATTATTCTAACAGCAGACAAAACAAAAACTGTCATTATGGATAGTAAATTTTGAGTATCGCCAAGCCTGCTATAAAATATAAAAATAATTAATAATGAAATTATTATTGCAATCTCAAATATAAATCTTGGAGCAAAAGTTATTAAATTTAAGTTAATATCATGCTTTGCCAAATTTTTTTGTTGGTTCAAAAAATTAATTATAAAAAAATTATTATTAAAGTATAATTTTATTTCTCTTATAGAATTTAATGAATTATATAAATTTTTAAGTAATGCACTTCTAACTTCACTTCTATCTTTAGACCAATTTTTTATTTTTTTTTTAAAAAAAAAAGAATATAAAAATATTACAGAACAAAAAATAAATATTATTGTAAGAGTTATTTTCAAATTTATAAATATCAAAAAAAAGAATATTATCATTAAAACTATAGTCTCTGAGGCAGTTGTAATAAAAGACATTAATAAAGCTGAAAAACTCCATATTTCCTGCGTTAAGTTTTTAATGATCTTGGAATGGCTCATTTCAGTTAATTTAATATAAGATAAACTTAAATATTTATTAAATAAATCATTTGATATTCTTACAGAAGTATAATTTATAAATTTTGTAACTTGGTAATTATAAAATAAAAATAATATAGTTTTTGCACAATATACAAATACAAAAATAAATAAAAAAGTTTCAGCTGGATAATTTAAATTAATAAAATAATTTAAATAGGCTTGATATTTTTCAATATTTACTTCTTTAGTTATCAAACCGATAATTGGTATAACAAGTGTGAGTGAAAAAATTTCTAAAAAACTTAAAAATAATGAATAAAATGAAAATATAATCATCTGAAATTTTTCTTTTGAACTAAGTAATTGAAAAATTATTTTCATGGTTAAAGTATCTCTAATTAAAAAAAAATAAAACTTACCTTGATCTAAACAATGTGATTAAACAAAATGGTATATATAAAAAAATAAAAAATAAATTAATAAGCGCATATTTTATAGAGTTTTTTAATAAACTAATCGACTTTCTAAGCATACGTAAACTCACAATCATAAGTGAATATGTCTGACCTAAATAAATATTTCTTAATACTTTTGTTTTATAATCTACTTTTGCACTTACATTATTTTTTTTATCTATTTTACATTTTTTCTTTATTAAAAAAAAAATATTTTCTTTTTTTGAATTCCAATAATATTCTAAATTATTAGAAAAACTATCTGTTTGGGTATAACCACTTTGCACCACTTCATAGTTCAGTAAAGTTAAACATTTTTCTAAAGAAACTGCATTAAACTCATTGATATGAGCAAGATCAGACATTGGAAACCTATAGACATTTGGAGTTTCTATATAAATTATACCATCTTTTTTTAAATTTTTATGAAGATTTAATAATAATTTTCTAGGATAAGCTAAGTGTTCTAAGACCTGAACAATTAAAATTATATCATATTTACTGGAAATTTTAACTTTGTTTAGATTTATTGTTTTAAACCCAATATTTTTTGCAAATTTTAAACCTTCTTCATCTAAATCAGCTACGGTTCCTTTTAATGTTTTGATTTTCATATTAAGTCCAAATAATAAAAAACCATTATATCCTCCATAATCCAAAATATTTGGATTTTTTTTTTTTTTTATTAAGTGATAGATTTTTTTCCATCTTAAAGAAGATACAAACATCCAGGGATCTAGTGGATATAAATTATTTGACTTATTAATAGTCCTATATTCTGACTTATAGTTTATTTTTTTAATAGGAAAATAATTTATTAATGTGCAATTGTTGCAAAAATATTTCTTCCATTTTTTTTTTTTAAATGTGTAGTGAAAAAAAAAAAAATTACTTAAATCACTCGAATTACATGATCTACAATTTTTTATACTATTCATATAAATGAAATTCAGTTTTTGTTGTTTTTTTTTTAACTAAAGGATTTTCTTCATTTAAGCTTGTGAACGAACCATATAAAAAATGTCTCATTTTAGAAGATCCAGACATTTTTTTTACCCCGTGGTAACTAATATCATTATTGGAAAAAATGACTAATTTACCTGGTTCTGGCTGAATACTTTCCACTAATGACAGATTATTTTGCCCATCTTTTTTGTAAAATTGTAATGACCCACCTTCACCATCAATAGAATTTAAATATAATAAAAAAACGATAATTCTACTATCGCTATCTTTGTGTATGTCATTATAATAACCATTGTTCGCTTTAGAATAATCAAATAATAATTCACAGGGAATTCTATTAAGATAAAATATTTTTGAAAATTTAATTTTTCTTAAAATAACTCTAAAAAATCTTATTAAAAAATATTTTACCAAAGCTTTTGAAGTTAAATCTTTTAGACGCTTATTTCCATTTTTTTTAAATTCTAAATAATAACCATCTGAACTTGTATTTACATTTTTGTTAAAAAAATTTACCTTCTTCAATTTAAGCTCTATGTTAAGTGTTACGCAGCATTTTTCTAAAAATTCTTGTGAGTCAATGTAGCTAACCAATTTTTTCCAGCTTGTGTATTTATTAATTAACGCTTGCATTTCGAGGGAAGATGAACTCAAAAATAGTCTTTTTGTTTGTATATTTAAAAAATCCTCATCTATAATTTGAGTTGAATCATTAATAAGTTGATCGCATTCTTCTGCGGAAATAAAATTATTTATCACTTGATAATTTTTAAATGACATTATTCTATAAATTTATATGATATCCTATTTTATTAAATTTATTAATTTTTTTTTTGATTTTTTAAAATCTTGATTTAAATAATTGCTAATAAAAGATTGAAAGTATTTTTTTTTATTTAAATCACTCCACCATATATCAAGTATATTGTAATTTGTATTTAAAAAAGTTGCAGCTCTTACAGGTGTTTTATGATAAAATTTATTTTTTAAATGATTTAACATAAACGATTTAAAACTTGTCCTAATCTCATAAAAATTCTCGTCCCAAAAAGTTATTGTTGGAATGTTTAAATTAACAGATTCTAAGTAACCAGTAGAATTATGCGCAAAAATGCAGCATTTAGCTTTTTTATATAATTTCAAAATATTACACGACCCATTATCTATCTCTATATCTTTAAAGGTTTCTTTTAATATATTATAAAAATCATATTGACCATAATTATGGGGGTAACATCTGACTATTAATTTTTTTTTAAGATTTATGTCTAAATTTGATATAAATTGTTTTATCCTATCCAAATAGTACTTGGCTTGTGAAGATGTTGGAAAGCTTCGAAAATAAATAAAACTATAAGAAAAATTATCCAAAACTAATAAAATTTTATCATTTTTTTTGTAATTTATCTTTTTATTAAAAATATTAACTGGAAAAAATTTAACTATTTTTTTAATATCTTTTTTTCTTTTATAAACATAATTTGACCAACCCCATGAAAAAAAATAATCACTAGTTTCAATTTCATGTACCTCATGTGGATATACTTTAGCTTGCCCGTAGTTGCCGCCATGTTGAAAAGTTGCAATTTTAGAACCATTCTCAACCTGATGTGCAATAAAAATATTTCTAATATCACAGGTAGATGGATAAGCAAAAAGTATTTTAGATCTTATTGGAATTTTTTTCTTAATATTCAAAAAATTTATAGAATACCCTTCCACTAAAGACTTAGGTATAATTTTAGGCAGCATTTTACTTACAAATTTTTCAAAATCATTTGAAGATTTAATATTTAAAGACCAATCTCTCATTTCTTTTTTATAATAAGCAGTACAAAGTTCTGGCTCTTTTACTTTCATCAAAAAAGTCCTATTCTTTAAACAAATATCTAATGCAAATTTTGAATTAAGCGTGTCTAAAAATAAAAATTTATAGTCCTTTTTGAAAAAAAAAATAATTTTTGAAACAAACGAAAAAAATTTATCTAAATAATTTTTTTTTTTTATTTTTTTATATTCTGAACCAAGCCCAAGAATATTATTTTTTTTATTAATAATTTTGAATTTAATATTTGAATAATTTTTTATAATTTCACCGAATATATAATGATCAAATATAATTTTTTTTTTAAAACTATTTATGCTTGATAAATGACCTGAAATTAATTCATCTGTTCGATCGTAGATTATATTCTTCAATTTAATTGGATATATTTCTGTAAAAAAAGAATGCTTATATTTTGCTAAACTTTTAATACATATCCACTTTTCATATAACGACTCTAAAATGTAACATAACGAGTTTCGTAAAACTATGTCCCAATATCTTTTGGAATAATTAACATTATGAAGAATGTTTAATTGTAAATAAATTGAGCCTAAAATCTTGTGGTATAAATTATAAGTATATCTTGAATGAATATTAATTAATTTTCGATCCTCATAGGGGTATTTTAAAACATTAGTTTTTTGATTTTTATTTATATGCACCAAACACCATCCTCCTAAATAAAATTATTTATATTTTTTTATATTAGGAGTTTGAAGAGATGTAGTTTGTAGTAAAAAATTATTCATTATAATTATTAAAATTTTTACGTAATTAATATAATATTTCTCATAAAAATTTTAGTATTTTTAAAATTGTAATTAATTTCTTTAAATTTTTTTAGTTTACAAATCAACCCGACTGAGGTATTGGTAACGGTAAGCTAAACTAATTACCATTCTTCCATATACACACCCCCCTTTTTTTTTATCAAAATTCTGTTCTATAGTAGCTCTGCGGAAATAACTAATTTTGAGGTAATTTTTTCATCCTGTGCTGACTTACTAAGAGCATGTTTTCTACTTTTTGCAGTATAAAATGACCAAGAAAAATATGACATTCTTGAATTCTAGAAACTTTTTTATGAGGAACTATTATATTCAAATTGCTTATTTTTTTAGCAGCCCCACCATTGAAGCCAAGAAAACTAATTGAAAAAATTTTCATTTTTTTACTTTGTTTTAAAACTTCAATAATATTTCTTGAGTTACCTGAAGTAGATATTGCTATCAACAAATCTTTTTTTGATCCTAAAGCTTGTAAATTTCTAGAAAAAATATATTTAAAATCAAAATCGTTACCACAAGCTGTTAAAGTAGATGTATCCATTGCAAGAGAAATCATGGGAAAAGGTCTCCTATTAATCTTTGGATTAAGTCTTACTAAAAATTCTGCAGATAGGTGCTGGGCGTCCGCTGCCGACCCCCCATTTCCACAAATAAAAACTTTACCTCCATTTTTAATTGTAGAAAAAATTCTTTTGATCGACAAAAATACTTCTTTGTTAAGTCTAATTAATTTTTTTTTAATTTCTATACTTTCTAAAATTTCCTCTAAATAGTGATTATTTTTTTTCATAATTGCAAATTAATAAAATCAAATAAAATCCTTACCAAACAGACCTGCCTCCATCAATAATTAGATTTTGTCCGGTCATATAACTTGAGGCATCAGAACACAAGAATTGAATAGCGGCTATATATTCATTCTTTTTAGCAAGTCTATTTAAGGGAATTTGTTTTTTTAATTTATTAATAAAATTTTTAGACTGATTATTTTCTACCGGCCCTGGTGATATAGCATTGCATCTAATTTTTTTGTTATGCCAATACGTTGCTAAATATTTGGTTAGACCTAATAATCCATGTTTTATTACTGAATACATAACTGGTTTATAGACTCCTTTTTTATAAATACTATGATTTGGAGCAACGACTGATAAATCTGAAGCAATATTTAATATTACTCCTCCTTTTTGAGTTTTTGACATAATCTCTCCAAAAATTTTTGAACATAACATATATCCCATTAAACCGACATTCAAATGCCTAGTCCATTCATTTGAATTTGTCTTCTCAAATTGACCACTATTTGTCATACTTTGGTTTTTTTT
>Ga0169931_10001450_pt1 | contig 39139 bp, 34 predicted proteins | sample Kivu_15m_20L_FD_129675 | JGI IMG/M metagenome (GOLD analysis project Ga0169931, IMG submission 129675) | Freshwater microbial communities from Lake Kivu, Western Province, Rwanda to study Microbial Dark Matter (Phase II) - Kivu_15m_20L... | ecosystem: Environmental > Aquatic > Freshwater > Lake... | reverse complement strand
TGTTGCCATTCGCCCTGTCGTCGGTCGGAACGGCCTGGGTGCGGGTGACCAACCTGGCGATCCTTTTCATTCTGCTTTCTCTTGGACTGAACATCGTCGTCGGCTTCGCAGGCCTGCTGGATCTCGGATATATCGCCTTTTACGGCGTCGGCGCCTACACCTACGCCTTGCTCGCTTCCCCGCACTTCGGGCTGCACCTGCCGTTCTGGGTCATCATTCCGATCGGGGCCTTCCTCGCCTGCGTCTTCGGCATGTTGCTCGGGGCTCCAACGCTGAAGTTGCGCGGCGATTACCTCGCCATCGTCACACTGGGGTTCGGGGAGATCGTGCGCATCTTCCTGAACAACCTGTCCCGGCCGATTAATGTGACCAACGGACCGCAGGGCATTTCGCGCATCGACCCGTTCCGCATCGGAGGTCACAGTCTCGGGTCCGCGGATGTGATCGGGTCCCTCACCGTTAGCGGTCCCATCAAGTATTACTACCTGCTGCTCGTGGTGCTGCTGGTGGTGATCGTGGTCAACTTGCGGCTGCAGGATTCCAGGCTCGGACGCGCCTGGGTGGCGATCCGCGAGGATGAGGTGGCAGCGCAGGCCATGGGAATCAACACCCGCAACGTCAAACTGCTCGCCTTTGCCATGGGGGCCAGTTTCGGTGGCATCGCCGGCGGCATGTTCTCCGCGATGCAGGGGTTCATCAGTCCTGAGAGTTTCGTTCTGGTGGAATCCATCATGGTGCTGGCCATGGTGGTGCTTGGCGGCATGGGCAACATCTGGGGCGTCATCCTCGGAGCCATCCTGTTGTCCTTTGTGCCCGAGATACTGCGTTACACCGTCGAGCCTGTGCAGCGTGCGATCTTCGGCAGGCTCCTGGTAGAGCCGGAGGTCATCCGCATGCTGCTGTTCGGCCTGGCCCTCGTCCTGATGATGCTGTATCGCCCAGCCGGGCTCTGGCCCTCGCGCAACCGTCGACGCGAGCTGACCGGGGAGCCTCGAGCATGACCCTGCCTGCAACAGACGCAGGGGTGCTTCTCGAGGCGGTCGGCATCGAGAAGCGCTTCGGTGGCCTGACGGCCCTGTCCGGGGTCTCCCTCACGCTGCGCAGTGGCGAGATCTACGGCCTTATCGGGCCAAACGGTGCGGGCAAGACCACCATGTTCAACGTGCTGACCGGTCTGTACCAGCCCGACGGCGGCGTGTTCCGCTTCGATGGGCAGGAATTGTCCGGGCTCAAGCCGCATCGCTGTGCGGCGAGCGGAATCGCGCGCACCTTCCAGAATATCCGTCTGTTCGCGAACATGACCGCGCTCGAGAACGTCATGGTCGGCCAGCACCTGCGCACCCGGGCGGGCGTCCTCGGCGCGATCCTCAGAACAGGTGCCGTTCGGGCCGAGGAGGCCAGGGTGGTGCGCCGGGCCCATGAACTGCTGTGCTACGTCGGCATCGACAGACATGCCAACACGACCGCGCGGAATCTGCCTTATGGCGACCAGCGCAGACTCGAGATCGCCCGTGCGCTGGCTACCGAGCCGAAGTTGCTCGCGCTGGACGAACCAGCTGCCGGCATGAACCCGACAGAGAGACAGGCGCTCGGGCAACTGATCAGCCGCATCCGCGGGGATGGGACCTCCGTGCTGCTCATCGAGCACGACGTCAAGCTGGTCATGGGGCTTTGCGACCGTGTTGCCGTTCTGGAGTACGGCAAGAAGATCGCCGAAGGCCCGCCACGTGACGTGCAGCGCGATCCCGCGGTCATCACCGCCTACCTTGGGACGGCCGTGCACGAGACCGGGGGGCGTTCTTGAGTCTGCTGGAGATACGCGGCCTCAAGGTGGCCTATGGAGGCATCGAGGCGGTCCGAGGCATCGATCTCGACGTCGCGGAAGGCGAGTTGGTCGCGTTGATCGGCGCCAACGGTGCGGGCAAGACCACGACGCTCAAGGCCATCGCCGGCATGCTCAGGCCGGCCGCGGGTACGTTGCGCTACAACGGCGACGACGTCACGGGGCTCCCTTCGCACGTCCTGATCCGGCGAGGCATTGCCCTGGTGCCCGAAGGCCGAGGCGTGTTCGCGCGTCTCACCGTCGAGGAGAACCTCGCCATGGGAGCCTACATCCGGCAGGACCGTCCTGCCGTGCGGACGGATACCGAGCGGGTGTTCGATCTCTTCCCGCGGCTGCGCGAAAGACGGGCGCAGGTTGCGGGCACGCTCTCCGGCGGAGAGCAGCAGCGGCTGGCCAGTGGACGGGCCATGATGAGCCGCCCGCGCCTGTTGGTGCTCGACGAGCCCAGCATGGGTCTGGCGCCACTCATGGTGCAGAAGATTTTCGAGGTCATCCGCTCCATCGCCGCCCAGGGGGTGACGATTCTCCTTGTGGAACAGAACGCCCTGCTCGCACTCGAGGCGGCGGCGCGCGGTTATGTCATGGAGTCCGGTGCCCTCACCTTGCAGGACACGGGCGCCGCGCTCCTGGCAAGCCCCCAGGTTCGGCAGGCCTATCTCGGAGAGTGAAGGGCGCGAACACCCCGCCATGGGCAGCCTGCGGGATGCGCGGACTGCCGATGACCTCCATGGCTGCTCCGACTGGTGAAAGGTCGGGGCTGGCAGCCTGTCGGGCTGGCCGACTCAGGTGGCGGAGGCCGCCTTGCGGCTGATGGCCTGGGCCTCGCCCCACAGGGTGGCGGAGTTGCCGTCCCCGCCGACGCCGAAGAACGCCTTGCGCTGACGTGCGACACGCGCCAGGACCAGCATTTCCTCCATGGCTTCCATGCTGAAACCCTTGCGGTCGCCCCGCTCGTCGACGATGAGCTTGGCAAGATATTCCTCGAAGCCATCGTGACCCCAGAGGCTGGTCATGGCGACGATCACGTGGGAGTACTCCTCGAGCGCAGCCTTGACCTCCAGCTTCCTGGGCGGCTTGCGCTTCGGTTCCGAGAAATCCAGTTCGGGGAATGACAGATGCGCCGGTCCTGCCGCCATGATGGCGTCGGCATCGGGTGGGATGAGTATGTTGTTCACGGCGAGCAATTGTTCGAGCAAGACCACGCGCGAGCGCAGCTTCTCGATGATCCTCTCCTGGTCTTCGTTGATTCCCGCCATGTCTGGTCGGCGTGGCGCCCTTTTTTTTCGGTCCGATGGCGGCAGGGGCGCAGGCATAGCCCGCGTCAGCCGCCAAAGCTGACCAACCATTGTCGGCATGCGCGCCTGAAGGTTGAGGAGCAGGATGATGGTGCTCACTGCGTGGCCGACGGACGTCCGGTTCTTCAGGGACTGCAGTGAAACGAACGGCGACTGCCCTTCAGGCCTGCCGGCAGGCCGGCCTCCGGCGCGTCAGTCCAGAGGTAACCAGTCCTTGCCGGTGAGGAAGTCCCGGGTCAGCACTTCCTCCGGCGATCCAGGCTCGGGATGCCAGTCGTAGCGCCAGCGCACGATCGGAGGCAGGGACAGAAGGATGGATTCGGTACGTCCGCCCGATTGCAGGCCGAACAGTGTGCCCCGGTCGAATACAAGGTTGAACTCGACGTAGCGGCCCCTGCGGTAGGCCTGGAAATCGCGCTCCCTTTCGCCGTAGGGTTGTTCCCGTCTGCGCCGGACGATCGGCAGATAGGCATCGAGGAAGTGGCCTCCGACACTGCGTGTCAGGGCGAAACACTGCGTGAAATCCGGCTGCGAGAGATCGTCATAGAAGATTCCTCCTATGCCTCTCGGCTCGTTGCGGTGCTTGAGGAAGAAGTAGCGGTCGCACCAGCGCTTGAAATCGGGATAGAGCGTCGATCCGAACGGAGACAGCGCATCCTTGCAGGTCTGGTGGAAATGGCGGGCATCCTCCTCGAACCCATAGTAGGGCGTGAGGTCCATGCCGCCGCCGAACCACCACACCGCGGGCTCGCCGTCCCTGAGAGCGGCGAACAGGCGGACATTCAGGTGCACGGTCGGGACATAGGGGTTGCGCGGATGCAGGACCAGGGATACCCCCATGGCCTCGAAGCCAAGCCCCGACAGCTCGGGGCGCCCTGCCGAGGCTGATGGCGGCAGGCTTGGTCCCCGGACATGGGAAAACAGCACCCCCGCCCGTTCGAAGACATTGCCCTCCTCGATGAGGCAGGACTTCCCTCCCCCGCCTTCAGGGCGGACCCAGTCGTCGCGGCGAAAGGCGCGACCATCTTCAGCCTCCAGCCCGGCAACGATGTCAGCCTGCAGTCCGAGCAGGAATTCGCGTACGCCGGCGATGTCCGGCGCTGTCGTCGGTGGTGCGCTCATAGCTGGCTCCTGCTGGCACCGACGGCCCGATGCCCGATGTCGCGACGCAGCTGGCGACCATCGAAATGAATCCGGTCGGCTGTCTCGTAGGCGCGGCGCTGGGCCACGCGCACGGTGTCTCCGAGAGCGGTGACGCACAGCACCCGCCCGCCGGCGGTCACCACCTGACCGGCCTGTGTCGTCGTGCCGGCATGGAACACGTGGACGTCGTCCCCATCCGGACCAAGGCCTGAGATCACATCCCCGCGGCGCGGGTTGTCCGGGTAACCCGCCGCTGCCAGCACCACCCCCAGGGCGAATCGTCGGTCCCACTGCGCCTCTGCCTGATCCAGGGTGCCGCTCACGGCGTGATCGAGGAGGCCCAGCAGGTCGGACTTGAGGCGCATCAGGATGGGTTGCGTCTCTGGATCGCCAAGGCGGCAGTTGAATTCCAGGACGCAAATCTGCCCAGCCGGCGACACCATCAAGCCCGCGTACAGGAAGCCTGAGTAGCGGTTTCCCTCAGCCTCCATCCCCTGAACCACAGGCAGGATGACTTCGCGCATGACCCGGGCGTGCACTTCCGGGGTGATGACCGGGGCCGGGGAGTAGGCACCCATGCCGCCGGTGTTGGGACCGAGGTCGCCGTCGAGCAGCCGCTTGTGATCCTGGCTCGAGGCGAGGGGCAGCACGTGGTGCCCGTCGACCATGACGATGAAGCTGGCCTCCTCGCCTTCGAGGAAGTCCTCGATCACCACGCGCGCACCCGCCTGTCCCATGCGATTGCCCACCAGCATGTCGTCGATGGCGGCATGAGCGGCGGCCACCTCCATCGCCACCACGACGCCCTTGCCGGCGGCAAGGCCATCGGCCTTGACAACGATGGGGGCGCCCTTTGCCTCGACGTAGGCATGGGCGTCGTCGGCGTTGGTGAAGGTGCGATGCCCGGCTGTCGGGATGCCGTGACGGACCATGAACTCCTTGGCGAAGTCCTTTGATGACTCGAGTCTGGCGGCAGCCTGGGGTGGACCGAAGATCCGCAGCCCGGCCGCCCGGAACGCATCCACCACACCCGCCGCGAGTGGCGCCTCCGGGCCGACGACCGTCAGCCCGATCGATTCCCGCTTGGCGAAGTCCACGAGATCAGGAACGGCTGTGAGATCGATGTTCTGGAGACCATGCTCGCGGGCCGTGCCGGCATTGCCCGGAGCCACGAACACCCGTGCCGCGCGTGGCGACTGGCTCAATCGCCAGGCGATCGCATGTTCGCGCCCCCCGGAACCGATGACGAGAAGATTCATTCCTGGGTCCCCGTGCTGTACTGGAAGTTGCGTTGGGCGAATACCTCGCCATCGACCGCCGGTCCACCGGGTCGGCGAGTCTCAATGACGGAAATGGCGCACCCCGGTGAAAACCATGGCAAGACCGCGTTCATCGGCGGCGGCGATGACTTCGTCGTCGCGAACACTGCCGCCGGGCTGGATGATGGCCACGGCGCCAGCCTCCGCCACGGCGTCGAGACCGTCGCGGAACGGAAAGAAGGCATCCGAGGCGACCACCGAGCCGGCAAGCGACAGGCCCGCGTTACCGGCCTTGATCGAAGCGATGCGCGCGGAATCGATGCGACTCATCTGGCCGGCACCGACACCCAGGGTGCGCCCGTCGCGACAGAACACGATGGCATTGGATTTCACGAACTTCGCCACCCGCCAGGCGAACGTCAGGTCCGCCATCTGCGCAGGCGTCGGCGCCACGCGCGTGACCACGCGCAGTTCCTCGGGCGAGATGTCCCGCGAATCCGTGGTCTGGACCAGTATTCCGCCACCTACCCGCTTGATGTCGAGCGTCTGGGCGTCTCGTGCGAGTGGGACCTCGAGGAGGCGGACATTGGCCCGGGCCGCGAATACCTCGGCGGCCTCCGTCACGTACCCGGGTGCCACGACGACCTCGACGAACTGGTTGCCCACGATGGCCTGCGCCGTGGCTGCATCGATCACGGCGTTGAACGCGATGATCCCGCCGAAGGCGGACGTCGGGTCGGTTTCGAAGGCGCGCCGGTAGGCCTGCTCGAGCGACTCGGCCTGGGCGACGCCGCAGGGATTGGCGTGCTTGACGATGACGCAGGCAGGCCCCGTGATGGCCTTGACGCACTCCCAGGCGGCATCGGCATCAGCAATGTTGTTGAACGACAGCTCCTTGCCCTGGATCTGGCGATACTGCGAGATGCCCCCCGGGACGGCCTGCTCGTCGCGATAGAAAGCGCCGTGCTGGTGCGGGTTCTCACCGTAGCGAAGTTCCTGTGCCTTGACGAATCCGAGGTTCAATCGCGCAGGGAACGCCAGACGTGTCCCGTCACGCGCGATGGCGCCGAGGTGATTGCTGATGGCCCCGTCGTAGCTGGCTGTGTGCGAAAACGCCTTGCTGGCCAGGGCAAAGCGGGTTTCCAGACTGATCGCCCCACCGGTGCGTTCGAGCTCCGCGATGATCGCGGCGTAGTCTGCCGGGTCGGTCACCACCGTCACATGGGGGTAATTCTTGGCAGCTGCCCGGACCATGGCGGGGCCGCCGATATCGATGTTCTCGACGGCTTCTTCCAGACTGCAGCCGGGCCTGGCCACGGTCTCGCGGAACGGGTAGAGGTTGACGATCACGAAATCGATGTAGCCAATGCCTTCCCGGCTCATGGCATCGACGTGGCCGGGCAGGTCCCGTCTGGCAAGAATGCCGCCGTGAATCCGCGGGTGCAGGGTCTTCACCCGACCGTCGAGCATCTCCGGAAATCCGGTGTAGGACGCCACTTCCGTCACGGGAATGCCGGCTTCCGCAAGCAGGCCGGCGGTTCCGCCGGTGGACAGGATGCTGATGCCGAGGCGGTGCAGGGCGGCGGCCAGTTCCGTGGCCCCCGTCTTGTCGGAGACGCTGATGAGAGCTTGCCGTTTGGTCGTCATGAGTTGCGATTCAGGAAATGCGGTGTGTGGTAGGACAGGTGCCCGCGTGATGTCCCGGGGCCAGGCCGGCATCCGTGCCGGGATGGCGGCAGCCGACCCGCCATCCTGTTGCGCCTCCTGGTGCCACGTTCAAAGCAGCCCATAGGCCTTGAGTTTCTTTCGGAGGGTGTTTCGTGTCATGCCCAGTACCTCGGCAGCCTCGGTCTGGTTGCCATCCACCAGTGCCATCACGTACTCGAGGAGCGGCCGCTCGACGCAGGCCATGACCATGTCGTGAAGCGGCGCGGGCCGTTCTCCGTCGAGATCGCGGAAGTAGGCGTCGAGCGCCTTTTGCACGCATCTGCCGATGTCGGTGTCGTTGACTACGCGGCGTGCAGGTCTGGTTGCCATGTGATCCGGACGGCCGTCAGGGGGCTCTGGAAGAAGCGTTCGATCGCTGCGATCTGATCCGCGGGGGTCTCGAGGGCGTTGACCTGCCGGCGCAGTGCTTCACCATCCGGCAGCCAGCGGGCGTACCAGCCGACATGCTTGCGTGCGACGCGACATCCCGCAAGCCCGCCGTAGAGGGAATACAGGGCATCAAGGTGCTCGAGCAGGATCGCGCGCAGTTCCGCGGCGGTCGGTGTGTCATTACCGCATTCCCCGTCGAGACCGGCTCCGATTTCCCGGAATATCCAGGGTCTCCCCTGGGCGGCGCGCCCGATCATGAGGGCATCCGCACCGGTCCGATCGAGCACCATGCGAGCCTTATCTGCGGAGTCGATGTCGCCGTTGGCGATCAAGGGGATGGACACCGACTTCTTCACCTCGGCGATGGTGTCGTACTCGGCCGCACCATTGTAGAAGTCCTCGCGCGTGCGTCCATGAACGGTCAGGGCAGCGATGCCTGCATCCTCGGCGATGCGGGCGACCCGGATGGCATTGCGGGTCTCCCGGCTCCATCCGGTGCGCATCTTCAGGGTCACCGGGACATCGACTGCCGCGACCACGGCGGACAGGATGCTTCCGATCAGGCCCTCGTCACGCATCAGCGCCGAGCCTGCGAGCACGTTGCAGACCTTCTTTGCCGGGCAGCCCATGTTGATGTCGATGATCTGGGCGCCGTGCTCCACGTTGAGCCGTGCGGCATTCGCCATGCGTGAGGGGTCGGTGCCGGCGATCTGCACCGCGACCGGCTCAGTCTCGCCTTCGTGGGTCCGACGGCGACGACTCTTCTCGGTGTACCAGAGCTGTTCATCGGCGCTCGTCATTTCCGAAACCGCATAACCCGCACCCAGCCGCTTGCAGAGCTGGCGGAACGGGCGATCAGTCACTCCGGCCATGGGCGCCAGGGCGAGCCGGTTGCGGAGTCGATACGGGCCGATCTGCATGCGGGGCTCGCGCGTCTGGGAGGCAAAGAGCCGCGTATTGTAATCAGAAACCGGCGCCGTCAGCGGTGCGAGAGGAGGCCTCCGGCGCCGCGTGCGCCACCGGGGTGAGGACGGGGTTGCGTGCGGGTCGGTCAGCGGTCCGCCGGCGACGCCAGGGCGGTGGCGAAGGCGCGCCGGGGCAGCGGCAGCAGGTCGAGGGAGGCCAGGCCGGCGCCGCGCACGGCGGCCAGTCCGGGAAAGCCGGAAGAGAAAAGCCGTGCCAGCGCATCGGTGAATCCGATGGTCTTGGCGCGATCCTGGCGCCGCGCGGCCGCATGCGCGGCCAGCGCCCCAGCCGGATCCTCCAGGCGCGTGCCGAGTTCGCGGGCCAGCGACCAAGCATCCCTCAGGCCGAGGTTGAGCCCCTGGCCAGCCACCGGGTGTAGGCTTTGCGCCGCATTCCCGATCACCACCACCCGCCCGCGGACCAGCGGCTGCGTGCTGCGCAGGGCGAGCGGGTAGGCGCCAGGCTCCCGGACGGCGGCGATGCGTCCTGCACGCCAGCCGAAAGCCTTCTGGATACGCGCGATCTGTGTCGCCATCGGGCTGGCCAGCAATCGGGCTGCCTGCTCCGGGGGGAGCGCCCAGACCAGCGAGTGCCCGTCCACTGTCGGCAGCAGGGCGAGGGGGCCCGAGGCCGTGAAACGCTCATAGGCCGTGGTACGGTCTGCCTGCGGCGCGATCACCGTGGCAACGAAAGCATCCACGCCGTAGTCGTGGCATTGGGTGGAGAATCCGGCGCCTCCGAGCAGCTCGCTGCCGCCGTCGGCGATCACGACGACATCGGCCCGTGACTCGCCGTCCGTACTGCTGACGCATACGTCGTGGCCGTTGTCATGCAATCCGGTGACCCGGATGTCGAAGCGCACTTCGCAGCGCGATTCAGTGCGCGCCAGCAGCGCCTGCACGAGGTCGCGATAGGGTGTCACGTAGCCAAGGGCGGGCAGATCCGCTTCCGCTGCCGACAGCGCGGTGCGCCCCACGCCGTGCGCCTGGGAAACGTGCACCGAGAGGATGGGGGCGCCGATTCCGGGGCGGCGCACGTCGACCCCGATGCGGCACAGCCGCAGGTGGCTGCCCCAGGACAGCGCCAGGGAGCGTCGGTCGCCAAGGGCGGCGCCCGGGCCGCGTGCTTCCAGGACCGTGCAGGGCACTCCCGTGTCCGCGAGCAGCAGCGCGAGGAACAGTCCGACGGGGCCTGCCCCGACGATGCACACCCTCGGGGGCGCTTCGTTCGGGCTCATGTCGGCCCAGCCTTGTCACCAGGCCACGGGAGGCTGGCGAGGCAGGCCTCCCGCCAGTGCACGTCCAGGCCGTCCGTTGGGGCGGTGCTGACAGCCGATGGGCCGCGCCTGCATGAGCGGAGCGCGTCGCCCGAATGCCCGGAGAGGACCGGACGGGCTGTCCGCGTTGGCCTCATCGACCGGAGCCCACCAGCGCCTCGATGTCGGCGACCGATTTCGGGGTCGCCACGGTCAGCAACTCGCAACCGGTCGGCGTGACGAGCGCGTCGTCCTCGATCCTGATGCCGATGTTCCAGAAGTGCTCCGGCACGTCATCGGCTGGCCGGATGTAACAGCCGGGCTCGACCGTCAGGGTCATCCCGGGCTCGAGCGCCCGCCAATGGCCGTCGCGCTTGTAGTCGCCGGCGTCGTGCACGTCCAGCCCCAGCCAGTGACCGGTGCGATGCATGTAGAAGCGCCGGTAATCACCCGATTCGATGACGGCTTCGGGCGTGCCCTTGCACAGGCCGAAGTCGACCAGCCCGTGCGCGAGTACCGCCACCGCTGCCTCGTGTGGCGCCTCCCAGTGATTGCCCGGTCTGACCTGGGCGATGGCCGCCGCCTGGGCGGCCAGCACCAGTTCGTAGACGTCACGCTGCACAGGCGAGAACCGTCCGCCGACAGGGAAGGTTCGCGTGATGTCCGAGGCGTAGCCGTCGAGTTCGCAACCGGCGTCGATCAGCAGCAAATCCCCGTCCATCATTTGCCGGGTGTTCTCGACGTAGTGCAGGACGCAGGCATTGGGGCCGCTGGCCACGATGGACGGGTAGGCCGGAGAACGCGCGCCGTTGCGGACGAACTCGTGCAGCAGTTCCGCTTCGATTTCGTACTCGTGCCGGCCCGGGCGGGTGGCCTGCATGGCGCGTCGGTGCGCCTCGGAGGAAATGGCGCCCGCGGCGCGCATCACCGCGATCTCATGCGTGTCCTTCACCAGGCGCATGTCGTCCAGGACCCGCCTGATGTCGCGTATCTCGCCGGGGGCGGCGACGCCGGTGCGCGCCCTGGCGCGCACGGCGTTGAGCCAGTCGATGAGACGGCTGTCCCAGGCGCCATCGGCCCCCACATCCGCGTGGAGGGCCGGCTGGTCGGACAGCAGACCCGGCATGACGCCATCCAGTGACTTGATCGAATGCGCCTCGTCGAAACCGAACAAGTCCCTGGCCTTGTCCGGACCGAACCGGTAGCCATCCCAGATTTCCCTTTCCGGGTCCTTGTCGCGGCAGAACAGGATCGAACGCGGCTCCGGGCCGGCCACGAGCACGAGCACGGCCTCGGGCTCGGCAAACCCCGTCAGGTAATAGAAGTAGCTGTCGAAGCGGAACGGGTGATGGGCGTCGCGGTTGCGCACGCGCTCGGGCGCGGTGGCAATCACCGCAACGCCGCTGCCCATGGCCTGGGCAAGGCGGGCGCGGCGGTCTCTGAACGGCGAGTGGGTGGTGTAAGGGGGGGGCGGGGCGTTCATGGCGGGTGTCCGGTCAGGAATGGTGGGGCGCGAGCCGCAGTCGACGGTCCAGGGCCAGCAGACGTGCGGGCGTGCCGACGTCCTCCCAGTCGCCGCGATGGTGCTCGCCTGTGACTGCGCCGTGGTCCATGGCGTTCCGCAGCAATGGCGCAAGCGCTGCTCGCCGGCCTGGCGCGAGGCCGGCGAACAGTTCGGGAGCGTAGACGGCAATCCCGCTGAAGGTGAGTCTTGGCTCTGTGTCCGCCGTTACCGCGTCTCCGGACAGGTGAAAGTCCCCGGCCGGATGATGGGCAGGATTGTCGACCAGTGCGAGGTGCGCGAGGCGTCCCGGGCGGGACAGCTGCATCAGTGCCCGCTGCAGGAAACCGCCCAGGTCCAGATCACAGAAGACATCGCCGTTGGCTACCAGGAAGGGGGCAGGTCCGAGCAGCGCCAGGGCCTGCGCGATGCCGCCGGCCGTCTCCAGCGGCTCGCCCTCCGGCGAATAGCGGATGCTCACGTTCCAGCGCCGCCCGTCGCCGAGCGCCTCCTCGAGCATGTGTCCCAAGTGGGCGTGGTTCACCACCAGCGTGTCGATCCCGGCGGCGGCGAGACGTTCCACCAACCAGACGATCAGGGGCTTGCCCCCGACCTCGAGCAGGGGCTTGGGACAACGGTCGGTGAGGGGCCGCATGCGCTCGCCGCGACCGGCTGCGAGGATCATCGCCCGCGTCATCGGGGATGCCGTCAGAACGTCAGGCCCGTGACCGGCGCGACTTCATCCGCCGCGTCCAGGAAGGGCAGCAGACCGCTCAATTCGCGGTAGCGCTGCGCGGTCGACCGCGCGTAGCGCAGGAACCGGGGGGTGTCTTCCAGGTAGCCCTTCTTGCCGTCACGGTAGGACAGGCGCGCGAAGATGCCCAGCACCTTGAGGTGTCTCTGCAGACCCATCCACTCGACATCGCGGTAGAAATCGCCGAAATCGGGAGGCACCGGGAGCCCGGCCCTGCGGGCCTTTTCCCAGTACCGGATGGTCCCGTCCAGGACTTCGGGTTCCTCCCAGCTGATGAAGGCATCACGGAACAGCGAGGCCACGTCGTAGGACACCGGGCCGTACACCGCATCCTGGAAGTCCAGGATGCCGGGGTTTGGCTCGCTGAGCATGAGGTTCCTCGGCATGAAATCGCGGTGGACGAAGACCTTCTGCTGGCCGAGGATGTTGCCCAACAGCGCGGACTGGAATCGCTCGAGCCGGTCGCGCGCGTCGGACGACAGCTCCAGGCCGAGGTGCCGACCAAGGTACCACTCCGGAAACAGACCCAGTTCGCGCCGCAGCAGGGCCTCGTCGTAGGGTGGCAGAACGTCGGCTCGGCTGGCAGCCTGCCAGCTCACCAGGGCGGTGGTGGCGGCGTCGAAGAGCCCGGGGGCAAGCGAGCGCTCGCGTTCCAGCACCTGCAGGTAAGTCTCGCTGCCGAGGTCGGTCAGCAGCAGGAAGCCACGATCGAGATCCTGCGCCAGCACCCGGGGCACGTTCAGGCCCGCCTCCGACATCAGCGTTGCCACCTTGACGAAGGGCCGGCAGTCCTCGTGCTGTGGCGGGGCATCCATGACGATCCAGCTGCGACCATCCCGCGCCACCCTGAAGTATCTGCGAAAGCTCGCGTCGGATGAGGCGGGCTCGAATGCGGCGAGAGGTCCGGGGAGGGCCGTTTCCAGCCAGTGATGCAATTCTCGGAGGCGATCCAACGGGCGACCCTTGGGTTCTATACTCCCGGCATTCTAACAACCCGGCGTCCGTGTCCATGTCGTCCCTCGCCCGATGGCTGCTTGTCGCGGTCGCCGCGTCACCGGCAATCGGTCTGGCGCAGTCGCTCGGACTGCAACTCAGGCTCGACTCCGGTCTGCGTCCGCCCACCGCGTCGGAGCTTTCCCAGGACGCCGGGCTGATGTTCATCGATGCCGAAAGCGTTTCGGGCACGACCGGCCAGAGAATCGCCGCCGACGGCACGGTCAGGCTGCGGATGCGCGGTCGCTCGGTGTTCGCCGACAGCATCCGCTACGACACTGCCGACGAGGTGCTTACGGCGGCAGGCAACGTGCGCGTCGACCGTCTCGGCGACGTTCTCGAGGGTGATCGCGTGCGCCTGGACATGCGCAAGGACACCGCCTACGCCGAATCGCCCGAGTTCTACTTCCGCCAACTGAACGCCCGAGGCAAGGCGAGGACGCTGTTCGTCGACGGCCGGTCGCGGATCCGGGCGGACGAGGCCACCTACAGCACCTGTGCGCCGCCCCGGCCGGACTGGTACCTGAAGGTGAGGCGGCTCGACCTGGACCGGGAGAAGGACGAGGGGGTGGCGAGGAATGCAACCGTCTACTTCAAGGATGTGCCCTTTCTTTACACGCCGTACATAGACTTTCCGCTGTCTAGCGCCCGGAAGAGCGGTTTCCTGGGGCCGACCTATGGCACTACCGGCAAGAGCGGCTTCGAGTTCACCGTGCCGTATTACCTGAACCTGGCACCAAACTACGACGCCACCATCGCTCCGCGTTTCCTGGCCAAGCGTGGTGTCATGCTGAACAACGAGGTCCGCTACCTCGGGGATGGTTTCAACGGCATCCTCAATGCCGAGTTCCTCCCGAATGACCAGCAGCGTGGCGGCGAGCGCCGCTATGCACTGGCGTTCCGGCACAACCAGGCACTGAGCCCGGCGCTGAACGTCTATGCGAACCTGCAGAAGGCCTCGGACGACCTGTACTTCGTTGACCTGTCCAACCGGCTCGCCGTGACCTCCCTGTCCAACCTGCCGCGTGAAGGCGGGATCTCCTACAACGGCGGATGGTGGAATCTGGGCGTCAGGACGCAGAAATTTCAGACCCTGCAGGACCCCAAGGCGCCCATCGTTCCGCCCTATGCGCGGATGCCTCAGGTCACGCTCACGGCCCTCAAGGAACATCCCACCGGCACGGACCTCTCGCTGTCTTCCGAAGCCGTTCATTTCGTGCACCCCACCCTGCTCAACGGGCGACGCCTGACCCTCTACCCCAGCGTTGCGCACCCGGTCCAGACGGCCTATGCCGTGGTTGTGCCCAAGCTGGGGTTGAACTACACCCGCTATGACCTCGAGGCCCCACCGGGCCAGGCGTCCACCCTCGATCGTCTGTTGCCGGTGTTCAGCGTTGACAGCACGCTCACGTTCGAGCGCAACACGAGCTTCCTGGGCACCCCGCTGACCCAGACGCTCGAACCGCGTCTCTACTACGTGTATATCCCTTACCATGACCAGAGCCGCCTCCCCGTCTTCGACACAACGGTGGCAGACTTCAATCTGGCCCAGGTCTACAGTGAGAACCAGTTCATCGGGGGCGACCGCATCAACGATGCCAATCAGCTGACTGCCGGGGTGTCCAGTCGCTTCATCGACGCGCTCGATGGCAGGGAGCGGCTGCGCCTGACCCTTGCCCAACGCTTCTTCTTCGCGGATCAGCGGGTCACGCTGCCCAACACCATTGCCAGGACCCAGAACCGTTCCGATGTGCTAGCCGCGGTCACCGGACGCATGAGCCAATCCTGGTATGCGGATGCCACGGTCAAGTTCGACTTCAACGCGGTACGTCCCGATCGGACCATGCTGTTGCTGAGATACAACCCTGATCCCGGGCGTGTGCTCAATTTCGGTTACCGCTACAACCGCGGCAGCTTCGAGCAGGTCGACGTCTCCGGACAGTGGTTTCTCGACGAGCGCTGGAGCGGCGTGGGCAGGTTCGCCTACTCGCTATTCGACCGCCGCGCGACCACCAAGATCGCAGGCATTGAGTACAATGCTGGTTGTTGGGCAGGGCGGTTCGTGTTGCAGGAGTTCGTCACACTGACCCAGGACAGCGTGCGCGCCTTCTTCTTCCAGCTCGAGCTGAACGGGCTGTCGCGACTCGGTTCCAATCCCCTCGAGATCCTCAGGCAGAACGTGACGGGCTATCAACGCCTCAACACGCTACCGCAATCCCAGTTCAACGAAGACTACTATCCGGCGCAGTGATTGCGCCCTCCGGCCGGTGCCATGATTCTCGCTCCTACCCGTCAATTGCTCGTCGCCGTCGTCGCGTTCTGCGCGATGCAGTCCATCCTCGCCGCTGACCGCACCACCGAACCAGTGCTCCTAGATCGCGTTCTCGCGGTTGTCAACAGCGAAGTCATTACACAGCTCGAACTGGACGATCAGGTCAAGCTCGCGGCCCGCGAGTTGACCCGCCAGGGCACGACTTTGCCGGATCGCACGATGTTGGAGAAACAGCTGCTCGAGCGCATGATCACCACTCGCGTCATGGCCCAGCATGCTCGGGAGACTGGCGTACGTGTCGATGAGCAGCAGGTGGACCGCGCGCTGGCACGCATCGCGGAGCAGAACAAATTCAAGCCGGAAGAGCTCGAGCAGTATCTGCGCGAGGAAGGCATCGATATCGCCCGCTACCGCGAAGATCTCCGCAATGATATCGTCATGGCAAGGTTGCGCGAGCGTGAAGTCGAATCGCGCATCACGGTCTCCGAGGCGGAGGTGGACCGTTTCCTGAAGGGGCAGCAGGCCGAGGGGCGCAACGATGAATTCAACCTGCTCCACATCCTGGTGACTCTGCCGGAGGCGGCCTCGCCGGAGCAGATACAGGGACGTCGCACACGTGCCGAGGAGGCCTTGGCGCGCTTGCGCAAGGGCGAGGATTTCAAGCAGGTGTCGGCGACCTATTCGGATGCGCCCAACGCCCTGCAGGGCGGGGACCTGGGCTGGCGGCCGGTCGGGCGGCTGCCCACCATCTTCGCGCAGGCCCTGGGTGGCATGAAGCCGGGTGATGTTTCCGGTGTTCTCCGCAGTCCGGCGGGTTTCCACATCATCAAGCTTGCCGAGAAGCGGGCGCTGTCCAATCAGGTGCTCGTGGAGCAGGTCCGGGCGCGACACATCCTCATCCGTCTGAGCGAAATCGTCGGCGAGCAGGAAGCCAGACGCCGTCTCGAGGGCATGCGCAGGAGGGTCGTCGCCGGTGCCGACTTCGCCGAGATTGCCAAGTCGCAGTCGGAGGACGCCAGCTCCTCGCGCGGCGGCGATCTCGGCTGGCTGTCTCCCGGGGACACGGTGCCCGAGTTCGAGCAGGCGATGATGGCGCTTGCTCCGGGTGAAGTCAGCCAGCCGGTGCGGAGCCCATTTGGGTGGCACCTGATCCAGGTGCTGGAGCGACGCAAGGAGGACCTGACACGCGAGCGCGAGCGTCAGGTCGCGCGCCAGTCCATCCGGGTGCGCAAGGGCGATGAGGCGTTCACCGACTGGGTGCGCCAGTTGCGCGATCGTGCGTTCGTCGAGTACCGGTTGGACGATCGTTGAGCCTGGTGGTGCCGATTGCGCTCACCACCGGCGAGCCCGCCGGTGTGGGGCCCGAGTTGAGCGCACGCGTGGCGATGGGCGCACGGCAGCCTCTGGTGCTGATCGGTGATCGCAGCCTGCTCGAGCAGCGTGCGCTGGTCTGCGGTGTGCGCCTGGAGTTGCCCGATTTCGACCCCCTTCGCCCCGTGACGGGGCCCGCATTGCTCCACGTGCCGCTGGGCAGTCCATCGACTCCCGGGCGCCTGGATGTGCGCAATGCCGCCTATGTCCTGGAGACGCTGGACCGTGCGATTGCCGGCTGCCGCGCAGGCTGGTTCGGGGCCATGGTCACTGCGCCGGTGCAGAAGTCCGTGATCGCGGGCAGTGGCGTGGATTTCCAGGGGCATACCGAGTATCTCGCCCGGAAGTGCGGGGTGACGCGCGTGGTGATGATGCTGGTGGGCGGCGGTCTGCGGGTGGCCTTGGCCACGACCCACCTCGCACTGCGTGATGTGCCCAACGCCATCACCCGCGCGGACCTCTCCGCAACCATCCGCACACTGCATGCCGACCTGCGTCACAAGTTTGGCATTGCATCGCCTTCCATTGTCGTTGCCGGTCTTAACCCGCACGCTGGCGAGGCGGGGCGTTTCGGGCGGGAGGAGATCGAGGTGATCGAGCCGGTGCTGAGGGCATTGCGGGACGAGGGCATGCGTCTGGAGGGCCCCCTGCCGGCAGACACGCTGTTTCAGCCGCGCCACCTCGAGCACGCAGATGCCGTCCTGGCGATGTACCACGACCAGGGGCTCCCGGTGCTCAAGTATGCGAGCTTCGGCCATGGGGTCAACGTGACTCTCGGGCTGCCCATCGTACGCACCTCCGTGGACCACGGCACCGCGCTCGATCTCGCCGGGAGCGGGCGTGCCGAGGATGGCAGCCTGCGGGCCGCCATCGATCTCGCGGAGGTGCTTTGCCGGCCGCCGTCCGGGCATTGGCCCGTGCAGGACGCGGGATGACGGCACACATCCCAAGGAAGCGATTCGGGCAGCACTTCCTCGTCGACCATTCGGTCATCTCGAAGATCCTCGATGCGGTCGCGCCGCAGCCTGCCGACGTGGTGCTGGAGATCGGGCCGGGGTTGGGCGCCCTGACCGGTCCGCTGCTGGGCCGTCTGCCATGCCTGCACGTGGTCGAGATCGACCGGAACATTGTCGCCATGCTGCGCGAACGCTGGCATTCAGAGCAGCTTGTGATCCATCAGGGGGATGCGCTCGCGTTCGATCTGGCCACGCTGGGCCCGCGGCTGCGTGTCGTGGGCAACCTGCCCTACAACGTGTCCACTCCGCTTTTGTTCCACATCGCGGCCCACGCCAGTGTGATCGTCGATGGCCACTTCATGCTGCAGAAGGAGGTGGTCGACCGCATGGTGTCTCCGCCCGGCCGCGGGGAGTACGGGCGTCTCAGTGTCATGCTGCAGTACAGGTTCCGGATGCAGCGCCTGTTCGACGTGGCAGCAGGATCGTTCAATCCGCCGCCCAAGGTGCGCTCCGCCGTGGTGCGAATGATTCCACTGGCGCAGGCGGTCTGTCCAAGGGCGCGGGATGAGGGCTTGATGGGGCGGCTCGTGGCCCAGGCCTTTTCCCGACGGAGAAAGACCCTGCGTAATGCCCTCGAGGGATTTCTGGACGAGGCGGGCATACGCGAGGCCGGCCTGGATCCCGGGGCCAGGGCGGAAACGGTCGATGTCGACGGCTTCGTGCGTGCCGCCGACGCCGCCCTCAGGCGGCTGCCCGGCGCTGGATGAACTCGATCTTGTAGCCGTCGGGATCCTCGACGAAGGCGATCACGGTCGTGCCGTGCTTCATCGGTCCGGCCTCCCGCGTCACCTTGCCGCCCCGCTTGCGCACCTCGTCACACGCGCTGTAGGCGTCGTCCACCTCCAGGGCCACGTGACCGTAGCCGGTGCCAAGATCGTAGGAGGGGGTGTCCCAGTTGTGCGTCAGCTCCAGCACCGTCTGCTCGCTCTCGGCACCGTAACCGACGAAACAGAGCGTGAACCGGCCTTCGGGGTAATCCTGTTGCCGCAGCACCTGCATGCCCAGGACGTTGGTGTAGAAGTCGACGGACTTTTTCAGGTCGCCGACGCGCAGCATCGTGTGCAAGATACGCATGATTGCCCTGCCTCCGTGATCAGATCTGAACCATCTCGAAATCCTCCTTCCGCGCCCCGCACTCGGGGCACACCCAGTTCATGGGCACGTCCTCCCACCGGGTGCCGGGGGCGATACCCTCCCCGGGGAGGCCGGCAGCTTCGTCGTAGATGAAGCCGCAGATCAGGCACATGTAGGTCTTGTATTCGGCGGGGTCGGACATTGAGCTCTCGTGAGGTCGGAGAAGTTAAACTTGGATTGTAAGGTCAAAGAACAACGCGCCAAAGAGCGATGCGGACGCGCCGGCCAGGCCAGTCGGTTTCGGGCGCAGCAAACCCCAGGAGACCGTTACGTGATCCATGGCCTTTATGCCATCACGCCCGAGGCCGCGGAGCCGGCCCGCCTTGTGCAGCAGGTCGCTGCGGCCCTGCAGGGGGGGGCGTCCGTTCTGCAGTATCGGCGCAAGAGGGCCGAGCAGGCGGCGGCGCTGCGGGAAGCCGCGGAGCTGCTGTCGTTGTGCCGCAGCCACGGGGCGCTGTTCATCGTCAATGACGACGCCCGGCTGGCTGCCGCTGTCGGCGCCGATGGTGTTCACCTCGGTCGGGACGACGGAGGCGTGGCGGCCGCCCGGCGCCTTCTCGGGGCCAGTGCGCTCGTCGGCGTCTCCTGCTATGACGACCTGCCGCGGGCACAAACTGCCCGTGCCGAGGGTGCGGATTACGTCGCGTTCGGCAGCTTCCACCCTTCCTCCGTGAAGCCTCAGGCCGTGCGCGCGACCCGCGGCCTGTTGCAGGACGCGCGGCTGAGGCTCGATCTGCCCATCGTTGCCATCGGCGGCATCACGGTCGACAACGCGCCAGCGCTGATAGAGGCCGGTGCCGACGCGGTTGCCGTCATATCGGATCTGTTCGATGCTCCGGACGTGCGCGACCGTGCCGCCGCATTCGGACGGCTGTTTCAACGTTCCCCCATTGCAGAGAGGTGTCATGACATCCCGTAATGAATCCCTGTTCCAGCGTTCCCAGAAGGTGATCCCCGGGGGCGTCAATTCACCCGTGCGTGCATTCCGTTCGGTGGGCGGGACGCCCAGGTTCTTCGAGCGGGGGCAGGGAGCCTGGCTTTGGGATGCGGATGGCCGCCGCTACATCGACTACGTGGGCTCCTGGGGACCGATGATCCTCGGCCATGCGCATCCGGAGGTGGTCCGCGCGGTGCAGGAGGCAGCGGCGGGCAGTCTTTCCTTCGGTGCGCCCACCGAACGCGAACTGGAAATGGCGGAACTGCTCACCCGCCTGTTGCCTTCCATGGAGATGGTCCGTCTCGTGAGCTCCGGGACCGAGGCGACCATGTCGGCCATCAGGCTGGCGCGGGGCCATACCGGGCGAAACCTCATCGTGAAATTCGAGGGGTGCTACCACGGCCATGCCGATGCCCTGCTGGTCAAGGCGGGGTCAGGAGCACTCACCTTCGGTCAGCCCAGTTCCGCTGGTGTGCCCGCGGACACCACGCGGCACACCCTGGTTCTCGACTACAACGACGTCGCCGGCCTGGAGGCCACATTCGCCGCCCAGGGCGACGAGATTGCAGCGGTGATCCTGGAGCCGGTGGTCGGGAACATGAATCTCGTCCGTCCCAGCCCCGAATTCGTGCAGACCCTGCGACACCTGACCGCGCGCCACGGGACCGTATTGATCTTCGATGAAGTGATGACTGGCTTTCGTGTCGGCCCCCAGGGAGCGCAAGGGCTTTTTGGCATCATCCCGGATCTGACGACCCTCGGCAAGGTCGTGGGTGGGGGCATGCCCCTGGGCGCCTTCGGCGGTCGTCGGGAGATCATGGAGAAGCTCGCGCCTCTCGGCCCCGTCTATCAGGCCGGAACCCTGTCGGGAAATCCGGTCGCCGTATCCGCAGGCCTGACGACTTTGCGTCTGGTGGGGCAACCGGGCTTCTTCGATCGCCTCGGAGAGGCGACCCGGCGTCTGGTCGACGGCTTCACGGCCGAGGCTCGCGCCGCAGGTCTGGCGTTCTCGGCCGACCATGTTGGCGGAATGTTCGGAATCTTTTTCCGGGATACACCGCCCCGCACGTTCGCCGAGGTGATGTCGTGCGACAAGGAGCGGTTCAACCGCTTCTTTCACCTGATGCTCGATCAGGGCGTGTACCTTGCGCCGTCGGCGTTCGAGGCAGGGTTCGTGTCTGCCGCCCACACCGACGAGGAGTTGTCTCTGACCATGGCAGCGGCGAGACGGGCGTTCGCCGAACTCGCCGCCTGATGTGCCGGGATTACTTCAGGCCGGCGATGTACTCCGACAGGGCGGCAATCTCTGCATCGGTGAGCTTGGCTGCCACGGAACGCATCATGGCGTTGGCATCGTTCGCCCGCTCCCCGGCCCGGAAGGCCTTGAGCTGTGCCAGGGTGTATTCGGAGTGCTGGCCTCCGATTCTCGGGTACTGCGCCGGCATGCCCGCACCCGTGGGAGAGTGGCAGGCGGAACAGGCCGGAATACCGCGTGCCGAATCACCCCCGCGGTACAGCTTGCGGCCTTTGGCGGCGAGGTCGCGGTCGCGGGCACCTGCGTGACGCAGCTTCTGTTTTTCGAAATAGGCGCCCAGATCGCTCATCGCCTCGGGCGTGAGTCCCGCGGCCATGCCCGCCATGATGGCATTGGCGCGGGTGCCGCTCTTGAACTCGGCGAGCTGTTTCGCGACGTAGTCGCCGTGTTGCTGTGCCAGACTCGGGTTGGCGGGGATCATGCTGTTGCCGTCCGGACCATGGCAGGCGGCGCATGCGCCGGCGACGGCCTGACCCTTGGCGGCGTCGCCCTTCGCGAGAGCGGATTGGCCTGCAGCGGCGAGCAGCATCGCCGTGGCCAGGAGCAGGGTGGTGCGAATGCGGATCATGTGTTTCCTCGACGTATGGCTTGGGCCGGCGCCTGCAGATCGCGGCGCCCCGACCGAGATGGGCCTTGTAGGCATGAACATAAAATCAACCCCAAATTCTAGCGGATTTGATCAATGACCGGTCCTGCGCCCCAGATCCCCAATCCGCTTGCGAACGCTGTTTACGTTGCCAGCGCCCACGAACTGGCCCAGCTCCCGCCACCCCAGGGCCCGGAGGTGGCATTCGCCGGCCGCTCCAACGCTGGCAAGTCCAGCGCCATCAACGCCCTTGTCGGCCATAACAGATTGGCCTTTGTCAGCAAGACGCCCGGACGCACCCAGATGATCAATTTTTTCGTCCTGCCGGGGCAACGCTTCCTGGTCGACCTGCCGGGTTATGGTTTTGCCAAGGTGCCCGAGGCGGAACGGCAACGCTGGGGCCATCTCATCAACGTCTACCTCACCAGCCGTCAGACGCTGACCGGCCTCGTGGCGATCATGGATGTGCGTCATCCCCTCACCGTCCTGGACCGCCAGCTGCTCGAGTGGTTCTTGCCGACCAGCCGACCGGTGCATATCCTGCTTACCAAGGCGGACAAGCTCAGTCGTCAGCAGGCGGCCTCGCGGCTGGCGGCTGTCAGACGTGACCTCGCAGGCTTCAAGCAGGTGGGGCTCCAGTTGTTTTCCAGCCTCGACGGACAAGGCGTCGAGGAGGCGCGCCGGGTGATCGCCGGCTGGCTGGGGGCCATGACCGTTTGGGGCCAGCCGGACCCGATAGCCCCCGCGGCCCGGTGAGGACGAAAAAAACCCCCAATACGCATGCAATGGGGGCAAAGCGCTTGCTGCGGGCCCCGCTCAAGGAGGAGAAGCGGGGGAACGTAACCGTCCACGCGCTTCGAGCGGTGGCCCGGAATTTTGGTTCCTCGTCGGGCCGGTTTTTTCCGCACGCGCGCGACGAGAAGTGACTGAATCCCGACCAAAGGAGTCATCGATGGTGTTTCCCCTCGGAACCTATCCCACGCGCCGCATGCGCCGCAATCGCCGTCATGCCTTCTCCAGGCGTCTTGTGCGAGAAAACACGCTCACCACCAACGACCTCATCTACCCCGTGTTCGTGGTGGAAGGAGACGACTGCGTGCAGCCGGTGGCTTCCATGCCGGGGGTGGAGCGCCTGAGCATCGACCGCCTGCTGCGTGTGGCAGAGACCTGCTGCGAGTTGCGCATTCCTGCGATCGCGCTGTTCCCGGTCATCGACCAGACGCGCAAGACTCCTGACGCCGCCGAGGCTGCCAACCCCGACGGGCTTGCGCCGAGGACGGTGGCGGCGCTCAAGGCCAGGTTTCCGGAACTGGGCGTGATCACCGACGTCGCCCTCGACCCCTACACGAGTCACGGTCAGGACGGGGTGCTGGACGCGACCGGAAACGTGATGAACGACGAGACCATCGCGATCCTGACCCGCCAGGCCGCCTGCCATGCCGCGGCCGGGGCGGACGTGGTTGCCCCGTCCGACATGATGGATGGCCGCATAGGGGCCATTCGTGGGCATCTGGATGCATCCGGCTTTCAGCACGTCCGGATCATGGCCTACTCGGCGAAATATGCCTCCAGCTTCTACGGGCCTTTCCGTGATGCGGTGGGCTCTTCGGGCAATCTCGGCGGGGGTGGCAAGCACACCTACCAGATGGACCCGGCGAACAGCGACGAGGCCTTGTGGGAAGTGGGACTCGATCTCCAGGAGGGGGCCGACATGGTGATGATCAAGCCGGGCATGCCGTATCTGGACATCGTCAGACGCGTCAAGGATGAGTACGGAGCTCCCACCATGGTCTATCAGGTGAGCGGGGAATACGCGATGCTCAAGGCGGCTGCCGCAAACGGGTGGCTGGATGGCGAGAAGTGCGCCATGGAGAGCCTTCTCGCCTTCAAACGCGCGGGGGCCGACGCCATCCTCACCTACTTTGCCATCGACGCCGCGCGCTGGTTGCGCGACGGCGGTGCCTGAATGCAGACGAGGGCGGGTCAGCCGAGCCGGCTGCGTCGATCCCGTTCCAGTCGGGTGACGTATCGCTGGATCATGGTCTCACCCGAAGGGGTGAGACCGACAAAGGCGCAGCCGACCCGCCGACTCGTCCGATTGTCCGGTGTGGTCGAATCGATGATGTTGCGCACCTGAAGCGTCACCGACAGGACGCCCATCTCCGGCAGCGTGATGGTGCATCCCGGAAATTCCCGGCCGGCCTCCACCGGGAACTCCACCGGGAACCCGATGAGTCCGATGCCGCCCAGGCCGATGTCGAACAGCGGCACCGTGAGCGGCTTGCCACCTTCGATCGGAATGGTGCACTTGACCGATCGAAGAATGGGGGTCTCTGCACGGAAATACTCCCTGCGCTGATACTTGTACAGCACCTCGGGCAACGGGATGTAGATGGACGGATGACCTTCGAAGTCCGCCAGCTGACACCGTTCCACTTCCCAGCGGATCCTGATCCGGTCGTGCCGGCTCTCGAACAGCAGATTGCCGGCCGAGGCGATCGCCCGGTTGAGGGCCGGGTCCTTGGCGGCGTCGACGACGCAAAGGCCATTCTGGGGATCCACTGCAAGCAGGGTCGTGACGAAGGTATCCCTGCTTCGTGCGATCTGGGCCGTGACGATCTCACCGTCGGTCATGGTCCGACGCAGGATGAAGCCGATTTCCACCCGGGACCGGATGGCGAATCGTGCTGCGTCGTCGTTGCCGTCAGTTGGCACGGTAGTGGGCTGATTCTGCATGTTGTGGATTCGGGGCGTTGCCGCGGGAGCAATCGCCTGACCAGCGGTTTTTCGGCGCCAGACAAGAGAAATTGAGGGTGATGGTAAAGACCGCGCCTTTGGATGTCGGCGGCATCGATCCCTGGACTGAAGGTTTCGCGAGCATCGGCGCGGGTTGCGCTTGTTCAGCCATGGGCGGGCGAGGGGAGCATTTTTTCCACCGCATCGGCACGTACGCCCTCCTGGGCTCTGCCCTCCGACCCGAGCCGGATGCCCAGCCGCAGGTCTCTTCTCGAGAACACCAGCATCTTGAATTCGGCATCGTCCCAGTCGAACTCGACACCCGGAACCGTGCGCATCGCGCCACCCACGTGGACCCGCGCCTCGCGAGGCCGGAACTCGATGCGCCGGTTGATGAGGAACATCTCGAGTTCCTTTGGGTCATCAGTGAACAGGTGCAGGTCGATGCAGGCGTAGCGGCCGGCGGTTCCCGTCAGTACCGGTCCCACGAGGTGCGGATCGTACGTTGCCAGCAGTTGCATGACGCGCAGAGCCGCCTGCCGCAGGGCGGCCAGCCTCTGTGCGTGCTCGCCGGCCTGGTAGAGGTCGCGGTACTCGCGCAGGGCCTGTTCCACTTCGACATTGTCCGGCATGTTGCGGGTATCCGGGGCCCCGGTCTGGCGCGCGGCCTTGCGTTTCGCCAGTGCGAAATCGTCGATTCCGTCCTCGGCCATGATGCGTGCGGCAATCTGGGCGATGCGCATCCGCATCTGTCGCTGCCCGGGTGAGTCACGACCCACGGATGTCCTCCTGACCGACGGCAAGGCCGGGTTCAATAGAGCTGATCATCGCGTTCGTCGGGCTTGGCCCGACGGCGGTCACCTGCCGTCGCCCCGGGTTCGCCTTCCGCGGGCAGGTTTTCCTGCAAGAAGAACTCGGCCGGACCCTCGCCCGGTTGTGTGTCGCGCAACCCCGTAGCCGGATTCACGCGAGCTGCCACCACGCCCTCGGGCGCAATCATTGGTTCATCCGGCATTCCGCGCAATGCGGCGTCCATGTACGTCATCCACATGGGCAGAGCCGCCGCCGCGCCAGTCTCGCTTGCCCCCAGGGACTTCGGGGTGTCGTGACCCATCCAGGCGATCGCCACCAGTCGTGGGTTGTAGCCGCCGAACCAGGCATCCCGCTGATCGTTCGTGGTGCCGGTCTTGCCGGCGAGATCCGATCTGCCGAGGCGGGCAGCGCGGGCAGCGGTCCCGCCCCGGATCACGTCCTGCATCATGCTCGTCATAATGAAGGCATTGCGGGCGTCGATGATGCGCGGCGCCGAGATTCCTGCCTGCTGCGGGCGTGCCCGATCCAGAACCCTCCCCTTCGCGTCCGTTATGCGTTCGAGGAAGTAGGGGCTGACAAGGTAGCCGCCGTTGGCGAAGGCCGCGTATCCCGCCACCATCTGCAATGGCGTCACCGATCCGGCGCCGAGCGCCATGGTCAGGTAGGGCGGGATGAGTCTGCGTTCGAATCCGAACCTGACGACGTAATCCTGGGCGTACTGCGGTCCGATCGCCTGCAGGATGCGGATCGAGACCATGTTCTTCGACTTGGTCAGTGCCGTGCGCATGCTGATCGGACCGTCGAACTCGCCGTCGAAATTCTTGGGTTCCCACACCGTCGACCCGGTTTCCGTCGCGTCGAAGCTCAGCGGGGCGTCGTTGATGATGGTCGCTGGCGTGAAGCCCCGCTCCAGCGCTGCCGAGTACACGAACGGCTTGAAGCTCGATCCCGGTTGCCGGTAGGCCTGGGTGACGTGATTGAACTGATTGCGGGCGAAATCGAATCCCCCGACCAGGGCGCGGATGGCGCCGGTACTGCTGTCCATGGACACCAGTGCCGCCTCGGGCTGGGGCAGCTGGCTGATCTGCCAGGCGCCCGCGTCATTTCTTGACACCCTGGTCAGGGCGCCACGCCTCAAGCGGCGCTCGGCGGGCGCCTTGTCGCCGAGCATGCGGGCGGCGAACCGGAGCCCGTCGGGGCCGATGCGGACACGTCCCACGCCCTTGGCGAAGGCGATGACGCCTTCGCGGTCGACCTGCAGTACGACAGCCGGCACGATCCCGTCCGATTCCGTCTCCTCCCCGAGCAGTTCCTCGACAGTGTCGTCCTGGGCATCGGCCGGCAGGTCGATGAAGCCCTCGGCGCCACGGTGGCCGCGCCGCCGGTCGTATTCCAGCAGGCCCTGGCGCACCGCCTGGTAGGCAGCGTCCTGATGGCGCCGCGAGATGGACGTGTAGGCCTTGAGGCCGGAGGTGTAGGCGTCGTCCTTGAAGCGCTCGAAAAGCGTCTGCCGCACCATCTCGGTAAGGAAATCCGCGCGCGTCGCGTAGCGCTGCTGTTCCCGTCTGGTCTGGACGGGCGCGGCGACTGCGCTCCGGAAGTCCTCGTCCGATATGAACCCCAGCGAGCGCATCCGCCGCAGCACATATTCCTGCCGGGTCTTGGCCCGGGTGGGATTGGCCACCGGGTTGTAGGAGGAGGGGGCTTTTGGCAGCCCGGCGAGCATTGCCTGCTCGGAGAGGTTAAGTCCGGCCAGAGACTTGCCGAAATAGGTCTGGGCAGCGGCGGCGAAGCCGTAGGCGCGCTGCCCTAGGAAGATCTGGTTGATGTAGAGCTGAAGTATCTGGTCCTTGGAGAGGTTGTGCTCGATCTTGAACGCCAGCAGGGCTTCGTTGAACTTCCTCGCAAAGGTTTTTTCCTTTGTGAGGAAGAAGTTGCGTGCCACCTGCATCGTGATGGTGCTGGCGCCCTGACGGGCCCCGCCGCGGATGAAGTTGGACAGTGCCGCCCGGACCACGCCGATGTAGTCGACGCCACCGTGTTCGTAGAAGCGCTCGTCCTCGGCCGCGATGATGGCCTGGATCAACGGCTTCGGGACTTCGGCGATGGTCACCACCGCACGTCGTTCCTCGCCGAATTCGCCGATGAGATCCCCCTCCGAGCTGAAGACCTGCATGGGTACCTTCGGGCGGTAGTCGGTCAGCACCTCCAGGGATGGCAGTCCCGGGTAAGCGACCACAGCCGCATAGCCGAGCAGCAGCGCCCCTGCCACGAGCAGGGCCATGAGGACGAAGAAGGGCAGGAACCACCAGCGGAGAAACATGGAAGGGATGCGGCTCGGAAAGCCCCGGCTGGGCCGGCGCGAATTATAAGGGCGTCGCGGTCCGGTTCCCCCAGGCACTCGGCGGAGATGGTTCACAGCGCTTGCGGCGCGTCGGCGCGTGCCTTCACGTCGGGATCGCGCCAGGGGAGCGGACATGCTTAAGGGCAAGGTCGATTTTTCGCGTATTTCGGAGATCCTCACCGAACTGCTGAGGCCGAAGACGCCTCCGCTGATCGGGGTGGACATCAGTTCCTCTTCGATCAAGCTGGTGGAACTGGCGCCGGCCGGCAAGAGTCGCTATCGCCTGGAGCGCTACGCCATCGAGCCGTTGCCGAGAGATGCGGTGATCGACGGCAACATCATGAACCTGGACGAGGTCGGGGCCACGCTCAAGAGAGGGTGGAAGCGACTCAATTCCCGCCTCAGAAATGTCGCACTGGCCCTGCCCTCCGCGGCGGTGATCACGAAGAAGATCGTGGTCCCGGCGGGGCAGACCGAGGACGAACTCGAGTTGCAGGTCGAGACCGAGGCCAATCAGTACATCCCCTTCGCCCTGGATGAGGTGAATCTGGACTTCCAGATCCTCGGCCCCTCGGCCAGCGGTCCGGAGGAGATCGAGGTCCTGATCGCCGCCTCTCGCAAGGAGAAGGTCGAGGATCGTGTCGCGGTGGCCGAATCCCAGGGCTTGAAGGCTGTCGTCGTCGACATCGATGCCTTCGCGGCACAGACGGCATTCGAACTCATTCAGTCCCAACTGCCCGACGGCGGACTGGACCGTACGGTGGCGCTGGTGGATGTCGGAGCGACGATGATGAACATCAACGTCCTGCGCAACGGCCAGTCGGTGTACTTCCGCGAGCAGCCTTTCGGCGGGGCGCAGCTGACGCAGGAAATCCAGCGCGTCTTCGGACTGTCTGCCGAGGAGGCGGAGAGTGCCAAACGCAATGGCGGGCTGCCCGACACCTATGACAGCGAGGTCCGGCGTCCCTTCATCGATGCCCTGGCCCTGGAGTTGACACGGGCCCTGCAGTTCTTCTTCACCTCGACGCAGTACAACCAGGTGCACCACATCGTGCTGGCCGGAGGCTGCGCGACCCTCGCGGGGCTCGATGAAGTCGTTTCGCGACGCACCGGGGTCGACACCCTTGTGGCGAACCCCTTCTCGGTCATGGAGAAGTCGTCGCGCGTCAAGGACAGCCAGCTCGCGGCTGACGCGCCAGCCCTGATGGTGGCCTGCGGCCTCGCCTTGCGGAGGTTCGATCAGTGATTCCGATCAACCTGCTGCCTCATCGCGAGGCGCGTCGCAAGGAGCAGCGCAAGCGCTTCGCCACGATGGCTGCGCTGACGACCGTCCTGGGCGGCCTCGTCGTCTTTGCCGGACATACCCACTACGCCAGTCGCATCGAGGAGCAGATGGGGCGCAACCAGTTTCTGGAGGGCGAGATCGCCTCCCTCGACAGGCAGATTGCCGAGATCAGTCAGCTCAAGGAGCAGACCCAGGCCTTGCTGGGGCGGAAGAAAGTGGTCGAATCGCTGCAGTCGAACCGGTCCGAGACCGTGCGCCTGCTCGATCAGCTCATCCGGCAGATTCCGGAGGGCGTCTATCTCAAGGCTGTCAAGCAGCAGGGGCCGAACGTCAACGTGTCCGGGTACGCAAGCTCGAGTGCGCGGGTGTCCACCCTGATGCGAAACCTTGACGCGTCACCGTGGCTGGAAGATCCGGCGCTGGTTGAGATCAAGTCGGTGCAGGTGAACAACCAGCCACAGAATGAGTTCAACCTGAACGTCCGGCTCTCTCGTGAAGCGCCCGTCCAGTCGAAGTCGGCAGCCACGGGCAGCGCGCCGCGCAAGGGGTGAAGACCATGAACCTCGAGGAACTTCGCAGCCTTGATTTCAAGGACATGGGCAACTGGCCCGTGCTGCCGAAGCTGGGCGCGCTGGCCGGGCTTCTGGTGGTGATACTGGCGGGTGGCTACCTGTTCGACTGGCAGGGTCAGGCGGAGACCCTCGAGGCAGAGAGTCTCAAGGAGCAGGAACTGCGGCAGACCTTCCTGGACAGAAAGACCCAGGCCGTCAACCTGGACGTGCACCGCAAGCAGCTGCAGGACATCGAACAGTCCTTCGGCGCGATGCTCAAGCAGTTGCCGAACAAGGCCGAGATGGAAGCTCTGCTCACCGATATCAACCAGGCGGGCCTGGGTCGCGGACTGCAGTTCGACCTGTTCCGTCCGGCCCCCCAGGAGACCCTTTCAGAGTTCTATGCCGAGTTGCCGATCACGATCCGCGTTTCCGGTTCTTATCACGACATCGGGTCGTTCGCGAGCGACGTGTCGCAGCTGTCTCGCATCGTCACGCTCAACGACATCGCGCTGTCGACGGAGAAGGATGGCTCGATAGCGCTCGATGCGACTGCCAAGACCTACCGTTATCTGGACGACGCGGAATTGAGCGCCCAGAGACGCAAGGACGGCGGGAAGACGTCGGAGGGTCGCTCGTGACGACGCGTCTGCTCATGTTCCTGGCCGCCCTGTCCATGGCGGGATGCGGCACCGGGGACTACCAGGACCTGCGCCAGTTCGTCAGCGAATCCGGAGCCGACCTGCGCGGCAAGGTGGAGCCCGTTCCCGAGATGACGCCCTACGAGGCCTTCACTTACGAAGCGTTCGACCTGTCGGATCCATTCAAGCCGAGGAAGCCTGAGTCGAAGGAGAAGTCGGGGACCGAGCCGCCGCTGCAGGCCAGCGATCTGCGTCGCAAGGAGGCCCTGGAGAACTATCCCCTGGAGAGCCTCAAGATGGTCGGCACGCTGCAGAACAAGCACGGGAAGATGTTCGCTTTGCTCAAGACGCCGGAGAACAACCTGTACCAGGTCAGGCCCGGCAATTACGTCGGACAGAACTTCGGCATCGTCACCACCATCACCGAGACCTCCGTGGCATTGAAGGAGGTCTTTCAGGACACCACCGGCGTGTGGTCGGAACGCACGAGCAGCCTGCAACTGCTCGATGAAGAGGAGTCGAATAGATGAGGACCCGGTCGTTGGCACTGCTGTGCGCGCTGGCGGTGGTCGCCGCGCTGGCGCTTTTCCCGGGGGAGGGCTTCGCAGCCCGCGAGGAGACGCCGGAGCCCGGGGCCAACGCGATCGAAGCGGTCGAGGCCTTGTCCGCACAGGGCGGTCGCGTCGTGGTCAAGATCCGGACGCGTGAACCGCTCGCCAATGCACCGGTGGCTTTCGCCATCAACAACCCGCCGCGCATTGCGTTCGATTTTCCCGGCACCGTCAACGGCATGGGCAAGACCACGCAGGAGATCGGCAACACCGACCTGCGCTCCGTGCGCCTGGGCCAGTCGGCGGGGCGCACCCGCGTGGTGCTGAATCTGGCGCGGCCGGTGAAGTACGAGACCCTCATGGACGGGCGTCAGTTCGTCATCTCGCTGCAGGGTGGCGGCGGTGTTGCCATCGGCCTGGCGAACGACACGCAGCAGTTCGCGCAGGGCAAGGGCAATGCGCCGCACGCTCTGCGCAACATCGATTTCCGTCGTGGCAAGAGCGGCGAGGGGCAGCTCGTCGTGGACATGTCCGACAACGCCACCGGGATCGACATCCGGCGCCAGGGCAAGTCCGTCGTGGTCGATTTCGTCCAGACCGAGATTCCCGCCAACCTGCAAAGACGACTGGATGTCACCGATTTCGCCACGCCCGTGGATTTCGTAGAGGCGTCGCGCCAGGGCGGCAACGCCCGGCTCGTGATCACGCCACACGGTAACTGGGAGCACTCCGCCTATCAGGCAGACAATCGCCTGATCGTCGAGGTCAAGCCGGTGGTGGAGGATCCCACCAGGATCGGTGCTGCCTCGGGGCGCGGCTATGTCGGTGACAAGCTGTCGCTGAATTTCCAGAACATCGAGGTCCGTGCGGTGTTGCAGGTCATCGCAGATTTCACCGGGCTGAACATCATCACCAGCGACACCGTTGGCGGCAATCTCACGCTGCGCCTCAAGGATGTTCCCTGGGATCAGGCGCTGGAGATCATCCTCCAGGCCAAGGGCCTGGACATGCGCAAAAACGGCAACGTGGTGTGGATCGCGCCACGAGACGAGCTTGCCACGAAGGAGAAGCTGGCGCTGGAGGCTCAGCAGCAGATCCGGGAACTCGAGCCGACGCGAACCGAGAGCTTTCAGCTCAACTATATGAGGGCGGAGACCTTCCAGACGATCATTGCGGATCCCAACCAGCGGCTTCTTTCCCAGCGCGGCAGTGCCGTCATCGACCCGCGGACCAACACCTTGTTCGTGCAGGACACGCCGAGCAAGCTGGAGGAGATCGCGATGCTCATCAGGAAGATCGACATCTCGGTCCGGCAGGTGATGATCGAAGCCAGGATCGTCGAGGCCTCCGACACCTTCGGTCGGACACTGGGCGCCCGGCTGGGCACCGTGACCCTCGGGGACGGTTTTGGGCGTGGCGCGTCCAGGTTTTTCCTGAGCGGCCAGAGCAGGAGCCTGATGGTGCAGACCGGCCAGATGGAGACCTACGCCGCTTCCGGGTTCCCAGACTCGTTGGCGGTGAACTTGCCGGCCCCCGACCTGGGCACGGGCAGCGGCTCGGCAGGCGCCTTCTCCTTTACGCTGTTCAACCCCGGGCAGACGCGGTTCCTGAACCTGGAACTGTCGGCGCTGCAGCTTGACGCCCGCGGCAAGCTCATCTCGAGCCCGCGCGTGATCACTGCCGACAACGTCGAGGCCAACATCGAGCAGGGGACCGAGATCCCGTACCAGACGGCGACGGCCTCGGGTGCCACCAGCATCATGTTCCGCAAGGCGACCCTGTCGCTCAAGGTCAAGCCACAGATCACCCCGGACGACAACGTAATCATGCGGCTCAACGTCCACAAGGACAGTGTCGGCGTCACCACCAATGCCGGGCCGGCAATCGACACCAAGCAGGTTTCGACCGAAGTGCTGGTGGAAAATGGCGGCACCGTGGGCATCGGGGGCATCTACACCCAGGACGAGACCTCGCAGATGAGCAAGATTCCGCTGCTTGGCGACATTCCCTACCTCGGATTCTTCTTCCGCAACGAGCGCCGTCTCAACCAGCGTCGCGAGCTGCTGGTCTTCGTCACCCCCCGCATCCTCAAGGAGGCTGCGGCCTCGCGCTGATCCGCCCGGACCCGGCCACCCGAACGGGTGGCTGGCGGCGTGGTCCGTTTCCCGTCGGCGTCCTCGCCGGGACGCCTCGGTCCGGGCGGGGCATCCGGGCTAAAATCCAGCGATGGACAATCCAGCACACCCCCGACCAACCGTCGTGGCCCCTCCGCCGGGCAGCATCTTTCTGGTCGGGCTCATGGGCGCCGGCAAGACCTCCGTTGGGCGGTTGCTGGCCAAGCGACTGGGCAAGCGATTCCTCGACGCGGACCACGAGATCGAGGCGCGCACCGGTGTCCGCATTCCCGTGATCTTCGAGATCGAGGGTGAGATCGGCTTCCGGCAGCGAGAAACGGCGATCATCGACGAACTCACCCGGCTGGAGGACGTCGTCCTTGCCACCGGCGGCGGCGCCGTCATGGATCCCCGCAACCGCGAGGCGCTGCATGCCCGTGGCACGGTCGTCTACCTGCGCGCCAACGTCGACGATCTCTGGCACCGTACCCGCCGGGACCGCAATCGCCCGCTGCTGCAGACCGCCGACCCGCGCGCCCGGCTGGCGGAGCTGATGGCAGCGCGTGATCCGCTCTATCGGGAGGTCGCGCATCTCGTGGTCGACACCGGCGCCCAGAGCCTGCGGACCCTGGTGGTCCGACTGGAGGCGCTACTCGCCCAGCGCCTCGCCCCGAACGAGGAACATCAGGCATGCTGACCACCGTCGTGGGTCTGGGCGATCGGGCCTACCCGATCCACATCGGCACCGGCCTGCTGGATCAGGCGCAACTGGTCACGGCGCATCTGTCCCAGAAGAGGGTGGCGATCGTCACCAACGAGACCGTCGCCCCCTTGTATCTGGGCCGGCTGAGCGCCACCCTCGAGGGGGCTGGCGTCGAAGTGTTGCCCATCGTCGTGCGCGATGGCGAGTCCTTCAAGACCTGGGAGACCCTGAACCGCATCTTCGATGCCCTGCTGGCTGCCCGCTGCGAACGCAAGACCACGCTGATCGCGCTGGGGGGCGGCGTGATCGGTGATCTGACCGGATTCGCGGCTGCCACCTACCTGCGCGGCGTGCCGTTCATCCAGGTGCCGACCACGCTGCTGTCGCAGGTCGATTCCTCGGTCGGTGGCAAGACCGGCATCAATCACCCGCTGGGCAAGAACATGATCGGTGCGTTCTATCAGCCGCGGCTCGTGCTGGCGGATCTGGCGAGCCTCGACACCCTGCCCGATCGGGAGCTTGCTGCCGGCCTGGCCGAGGTGATCAAGTACGGCATCCTGGGCGACGCCCCCTTCTTCGAATGGCTCGAGGCCAACATGCCTGCCCTGCTGGCGCGTGACCGCGATGCCCTGGCACACGCGGTGCAGCGCTGCTGCCGGAACAAGGCCGACATCGTCGCCGAGGACGAGCGGGAAACCGGCCGGCGGGCACTGCTCAACCTGGGCCACACCTTCGGTCACGCCATCGAGGCCGCGCTCGGGTTCGGCGTCTGGTTGCATGGTGAGGCCGTGGCAGCCGGCATGGCGCTCGCGGCGCGCACTTCCCTGCTTCTCGGCCACATCGGCGAGACCGAACTGAGGCGCATCGAGTCCATCCTGGCGGCAGCCCGACTGCCGGTCGTCCCGCCCGATCTGCCCGTGGCGAGGTGGCTGGAACTCATGGGACATGACAAGAAGGTCGAGGCCGGGCGCCTGCGCTTCGTGCTGCTGCGCGCCCTTGGCGAGGCCTACCTGGACGATTCCGTTCCGTTGCCGGTGCTCGACAAGGTGCTTGCTGGCGGCGGGGCGCATGGCTGATCTCGCCGCCTACGCCGCCCGGCCGGCGAGTTCGCGGGGCCGGCGGATACCGGAGCCTCCGCCCGAGGGCCGTTCGGAGTACCAGCGGGATCGCGACCGCATCGTGCATTCGGCAGCCTTCCGGCGGCTCGAGTACAAGACGCAGGTGTTCGTCAATCACGAGGGCGACCTGTTCCGCACCCGACTCACCCATTCGATCGAGGTGGCCCAGATCGCGCGTTCGGTGGCCCGGAACCTCGGCCTGAATGAAGATCTGGTCGAGGCCGTCTCCCTGGCGCACGACCTCGGCCACACGCCGTTCGGCCATGCCGGACAGGATGCACTCAACGAGTGCATGCGCGAGCATGGCGGGTTCGAGCACAACCTGCAGTCTCTGCGCGTGGTCGACTACCTCGAGAGCCGTTATGGCGATTTCCCCGGGCTCAACCTGACGTTCGAGACCCGGGAGGGCATCCTCAAGCACTGTTCCGCACGCAACGCGGAGCAACTGGGCGATGTCGGGGAGCGCTTCGTGCTGCGCAGGCAGCCAGGTCTGGAGGCGCAGCTCGCCAACATTGCCGACGAGCTCGCCTACAACAACCACGATGTCGACGACGGACTTCGCTCCGGCCTGATCGAGATCGAGGAATTGTCCGAAGTGTCGATCTTCCGCCGCCATCTGGAGCAGGTCAGGGTCCGCCACCCCGGCCTCCAGGATCGCCGTCAGGTGCATGAGACGATCCGTCGCATGATCAACACGCTGGTCACGGATCTCACGCGCCAAAGCCTGGCCAACATCGAGGCCGCCGCACCCGTCTCGATCGACGAGGTGCGCCTCGCGCCGGCGCTCATCGGGTTCAGCCCCTCGATGCGCGAAGAGCAGCACGAGCTCAAGCGTTTCCTTCGCACACGGCTGTACCAGCACTACCGGGTGGCACGCATGGCCGCCAAGTCGAGGCGGATCGTGCGGGACTTGTTCGACGCCTTCGTATCGGACCTGCGGCTGCTGCCGCCCGAGTTTCAGGGCAGGGCCGACGCCGACGGCGTCAGGGCGATCGCCGATTACATCGCTGGCATGACCGACCGCTACGCCATTCTGGAGCACCGTCGGCTGTTCGCAGTCGAGCAGATCTGAGTTCGGCGCACCGTGATGGTGCCGTCTCGGCGGGGCCAGCTGCAGAGGGTCTGTGGAAACAGGCTTGAATATTGAAGCCGTTGCGCGCTTGAGGTTACCATTTCGCCCCTTGCCCTTGGCAAACGTACGCCCCCAGGCGCCGTAGGGCATCCGGACATCGCCGCATGGCCGGACGCGCGACAGCCCGCCCACCCAGATGACCGAGAGGTACAACGTGGTTGAGTCCTTCCCGCCGAGCCCGCAGGGGTTGTATCACCCCGAAAACGAGCATGATGCCTGTGGCGTCGGTTTCGTCGCCCACATCAAGGGCCGAAAGAGCCACGCCATTGTCGAGCAGGGTCTGCAGATCTTGCGCAACCTGACCCACCGGGGCGCCACCGGCGCCGATCCGCTGGCCGGCGACGGTGCCGGGATCCTGCTCCAGCTACCCGACGGGTTTCTCCGCGACGAGATGAAGGCCCTGGGCGTCGAGTTGCCCCCGCCCGGCGAGTACGGAGTCGGCATGGTGTTTCTGCCCCAGGAGCCCGCCAGCCGGCTTGCGTGCGAACAGGAGATCGAGCGCGCCATTTGTGCCGAGGGTCAGGTGTTCCTCGGATGGCGCGACGTACCGCGCGACCAGTCGGTGCTGGGCGAATCGGTCAAGCGCGTCGAACCCGTCATCCGGCAGGTGTTCGTCGGCGCCGGCGCCAATGTCACCGTCACCGATGCGCTCGAGCGCAAGCTCTACGTGATCCGCAAGCGGGCGGGACATGCCATCCAGGCCCTGCATCTGGCCCACGGCAAGGAATTCTACGTGCCGTCCATGTCGGCCCGGACCGTGGTCTACAAGGGCATGCTCCTCGCCGATCAGCTCGGCAACTACTACCTCGACCTGCGCAATCCGGCGGTCGTCTCCGCGCTGGCCCTGGTGCATCAGCGCTTCTCGACCAACACCTTCCCGACCTGGGACCTGTCGCATCCGTTCCGCCTGATCGCACACAACGGCGCGATCAACACGCTACGGGGCAACGTGAACTGGCTGCGCGCGCGCGAAGGCGCCATCTCGTCGCCCATCCTTGGCAAGGACCTGGACAAGCTCTGGCCGCTGGTCTACCCCGGGCAGTCCGACTCGGCGTCGTTCGACAATGCCCTGGAACTGCTCGTCATGGCGGGCTACTCGCTGTCCCACGCGATGATGATGATGATCCCGGAGGCCTGGGAGAAGCACGCCCTCATGGACCCGAGCCGCCGTGCGTTCTACGAGTACCACGCGGCGATGATGGAGCCCTGGGATGGCCCCGCCGCGGTGGCCTTCACCGACGGACGGCAGATCGGCGCCACCCTGGACCGTAACGGCCTGCGGCCGGCGCGCTACTTCGTCACCGACGACGACCACGTGGTGATGGCTTCCGAGACCGGCGTCCTGCCTTTCCCCGAGGATCGCATCGTCAAGAAGTGGCGTCTCCAGCCGGGCAAGATGTTCCTCGTCGACCTCGAGCTGGGCCGGATCATCGACGACCGGGAGATCAAGGAGCAGCTCGCGGCCGCGAAGCCCTACCGCCAGTGGATCGACAGCATTCGCGTCAAGCTCGACGAGCTTCCCGACCCGGCGTCCTCAGGGTCGGGCTCCGGCTCCGGGTTGCTCGACTGTCAGCAGGCGTTCGGATACACGCAGGAGGACCTCAAGTTCCAGCTGCTGCCCATGGGTCGCGACGGCGAGGAGTCCATCGGCTCCATGGGCAACGACAGCCCGCTGGCAGTCCTGTCCGACAAGAACAAGAGCCTGTACCACTATTTCAAGCAGCTGTTCGCGCAGGTCACGAACCCGCCGATCGATCCGATCCGCGAGGAGCTGGTGATGTCGCTGGTCTCCTTCATAGGCCCCAAGCCCAACCTGCTTGGCGTCGACGAGACCAACCCGCCGATCAGGCTCGAGGTGTCTCAGCCGGTGCTCGACCCCCATGAGATGGCGCGCATTCGGGACATCGCGCGGCTGACGGACGACAAGTTCCGCTCTTACGAACTCGACATCTGCTATCCCGTGGCCTGGGGGCGCGAGGCGATCGAGGCGCGGCTGGCGAGCCTCTGCGCCGAGGCGGTCGACGCCGTCTGCTCCGGCTACAACATCCTGATCCTGTCGGATCGCCGCGTCAGCGCCGAGCTGGTGGCCATTCCTGCCTTGCTCGCCACCTCGGCGGTCCACCTCGATCTGGTCAATCGCGGCCTGCGCACGTCGGCCGGCCTGGTGGTGGAGACCGGCTCCGCCCGCGAAGTGCATCACTTCGCGCTGCTCGGCGGCTATGGTGCCGAGGCCGTGCATCCCTATCTCGCGATGGAGGCCCTTCAGCAGGAACAGGAAGGGCTGCCAGCCAGCGTCGCCGGGGCCAAGGCGATCAAGAATTACGTCAAGGCGATCGGCAAGGGCCTGATGAAGGTCATGTCGAAGATGGGCATCTCGACCTACATGTCCTACACCGGCGCGCAAATCTTCGAGGCGGTCGGTCTGTCCAGCGCGCTGGTGCAAAAGTACTTCACCGGCACGACCTCCTCCGTGGAGGGGATTGGCCTGTTCGAGGTTGCGGAGGAGGCCATCCGGCTGCACAGGCGGGCCTTCGGTACCGACCCGGTGCTGGCCGAGGCCCTGGATGCCGGTGGAGAGTACGCCTTCCGTATCCGCGGCGAGGAGCACATGTGGACGCCGGACGCCATCGCCAAGCTCCAGCACTCGACGCGCGCCAACTCCTACGCCACCTATCAGGAGTACGCCGACATCATCAATGATCAGTCCCGCCGGCACATGACCTTCCGCGGGCTGTTCGAATTCCGCGCCGATCCTGCGCGTGCCATCCCCCTCGAGGAGGTGGAGCCGGCCAGTGAGATCGTGAAGCGTTTCGCCACCGGAGCGATGTCCCTCGGCTCCATTTCCACCGAGGCCCATACCACCCTGGCGGTCGCCATGAACCGTATCGGCGGCAAGTCCAACACCGGTGAAGGTGGCGAGGACCCGCGTCGCTATGTCCCGATCGGAGAGGGCGAGACACTCGCTTCCCGCATCGGTGCCGACCGTGTGGAACGCGACATTGCGCTGAAGCCGGGCGATTCCCTTCGGTCCAAGATCAAGCAGGTGGCCTCCGGGCGATTTGGCGTCACCGCGGAGTACCTTGGTTCTGCCGACCAGATCCAGATCAAGATGGCCCAGGGTGCCAAGCCCGGTGAGGGCGGCCAGCTGCCCGGCCACAAGGTCTCGGAGTACATCGCGGAGTTGCGCTTCTCGGTGCCTGGCGTCGGCCTGATCTCCCCGCCTCCGCACCACGACATCTACTCCATCGAGGACCTGGCCCAACTGATCCACGACCTGAAGAACGCCAATCCGCGCGCGTCCATCAGCGTCAAGCTGGTGTCGGAAGTTGGGGTCGGTACCGTAGCGGCGGGCGTTGCGAAGGCCAAGTCGGACCACGTCACCATCGCCGGGCATGACGGCGGGACCGGCGCCTC
>Ga0169931_10001449_pt1 | contig 39145 bp, 31 predicted proteins | sample Kivu_15m_20L_FD_129675 | JGI IMG/M metagenome (GOLD analysis project Ga0169931, IMG submission 129675) | Freshwater microbial communities from Lake Kivu, Western Province, Rwanda to study Microbial Dark Matter (Phase II) - Kivu_15m_20L... | ecosystem: Environmental > Aquatic > Freshwater > Lake... | reverse complement strand
GCGTGCGTCGCCGCTCGAGATCGATGACCTGTCGGATGTCGAGTTCGCTCAGTCGGTTCGCGTCCATGTCGGAGCGCCGGGGCTTGCCTGGCAGTTGCACCACCACGATCTGGCGCAGGGCGGCGAGCGGGTCATCGCGCTCGCCGCCGGCGCCGACCTGTCGCTCGTTGTGCGCGGCGTCGAGCCCGGGTCGGACTCGATGCTGCGGATTCGACGCCCCGACACGCGGGACCTGATCTTCGAGTGCGCTCTCACTCGCGACGACACGCTGGACATCGGCGGCCTGCCGGCGGGTGCGCTGACGGTCAGCGCCGAGATCGGTTCAGGCCGCACGCTGGAGCCGGTGAAGCTCGCGGAACTCAGCCTCGAGCTCGCGCCAGCATCGTCCAGCAGTGCCGAACTGCTGCTCTCCGCGGCGCCCAAGTACTCCACGGCGACGGTGCGCGGGACGCTCTACCGGCCGCTCGAGTGGGCGAGCGCCGAGTCCGACGATCCCCTGCTCGACCTGCGCTCCCTCGACGGCGCCCACATCGACCGCGACAACGGGGTCATCGCGCAATGCTCGCGTGGCGAATCGAAGCGTGCTGGGTTCGACGCGTTCCACTTCAGCTTCGACGCGGCGCCCGTCGGCCGCTGCGAATGGGTGCTGTGGGGTAACCCAGATTTCCGCGGGGTGATCGACGTGCCCCCGGCGGGCCTGGAGGGCTTGGAGCTCGTGATGCCGCACCCGGTCGAGCTCGAGTTCGAGGTGCGAGACGCCGAGACAGGCGAGCGCGTCGCTGACGCACGACTCGGCTGGCAAGGCCCGCGACCGTCGGGGATCGATGACCGCGGTTTCTCTCTCACCGCGCCCGACGCCGACGGCGTGCACCGCGTCCGCGCACCGGCCTACGAAATCAAACTGAAGACGCTCACGGACGACTACGAGCCGTACGAGGAAAACCTGCGCGTGGCGCCCGGCGCCCCGCGACGCATCGTGCGCCTCAAGCGCCCCTGCAGCATCGAAGTGAAGCTGCGCGCGAGCGGCGCCACGCTTCCGCCGCCGCGGCGCTGGTCGGCGACGCCCACGGCGATCGGCGGCAATGGTGAAACGCTCACCAATGTGCGCCGCGAAGACGCACTCGTGCTCATGGTCTCAACGCCCGGCACGTACGAGGTCAGCCCCGACCCGATCCCGGGCTATCGCACGCCGGCGCCGCAGCGCATCGACGTCCAACACGGCACGCCCACGGCGATCGAGTTCGTCTACGAAGTCGAGCGCCCGTGAGCTCTCGCGCCGCTCACTGCGGCGCCGAACGGTGGAAGTGCACGTGCTTCCACGCGCCGCCGATGCGCTGCCACACGCGCGTTTCTTCAATCGCCGACGTCGCCGGGCGTCCGGTCGCGTCGAGGTGCTGCGTGAGCCGCACGTAGGTCACCAGCGCCGCGTCGCCAAGGATCCGCACGTGCACGTCGCACAGCGTCGTGTGGCGCGGGCCCGAGCCGGCGGGCAGGTCGAAGTAGAACTTGTGGAACTCCAGGCCCGTGACGCATGGACCGCGCGCCTCGGACCACCGCCCGCTGCTCGCGCGCTTGAGCGGGCGCCCGAGCGCTGAGCGGCAACATCGCCCGCCATGAAGCGCTCCCAACTCGCTCTCGTCGCCCTGGCGGTGCTCGCTGTCGTTGGACTTTGGTTGCTGCTGGACAAGAGCCCCGTGCGCAACGTCGACGCGCGGCCTGCGCCGACGGTCGATACGCCTCGAACTGAATCCGGCGCTGCACTGCCAAGCGCGGCGTCGGACACGGCGCCGGCAGAAGAGCAACGAGCCGTCATCGCCGCGGCCGACACGGGCGAGTCTGCGATTGCACAAGCGTCCACGGCAAAGTCGCCCGCAGCCGCGTGGGGACGCCTCGTGCTCGTCGACGAACTCGGCCGCGAATCGCTAGAGGACGACGGCGTCCTCACCGTTGCCTGTCGAAGTGCATCGGGCGGGTTCGAAGAGCTTCGCGCCCCGGTCCGCTCGGGCGCGTGGCGACTCGAGTTGACGGGCGCGACGCTGACCGAGGGAGCAGAGCTCGAATTCCGGCACGTACTTGTCGGCGCTCGCCGCTTGCGCATCCTGGCGCCGACGACCGACTTGCCGTGCACGGCGGCGCAAGATGTCGTCGTGCGCGCGCGCCGCCCGTCGCGCACGCTGCTGCGTGTCACCGACGCTTCCTCCAAACTCGACCTGCAGAACGTCGAACTCGTGCGCTCGGATTCGGCGCTCGAAGCCCAACACCCGGGACTGTCGTTCGACGAGAAGGTGATTGCTCGCGCGCGTGTTTCGCCGCTCGAGATCGACGAGCTGCAAGACGCGGAATTCGGCCCCAGACAGCGGCTGTTCGTCGGCGCCCGCGGATACGCGTGGCAGGCCTTGGAGCTGGACCTCGAGACCGGCGGCGAACGGGTCGCTGCTCTGACGCCCGGGGCCGATCTGTCGCTCGTCGTGCGCGGAGTCGACCCGAGCTCGGGTGCGGTGCTGCGTTTTCGGCGCGCCGAAACGAGAGCGCCGTTGCTGACGTTGCCGCTCCCGCGCGACGACGCTCTAGAGCTACGGGACCTGCCGGCGCAGTTGCTGAGCGTCAGCGCCGAGGTTGGTGACGGGCTCACTGCCGAGCCGCCCGTGCTCGGGCAGATCGACGTCGACTTGTCCGTAGCGAAGAGCGTCAGCGCCGAACTCATCCTGTCCAAGGCCCCGACAACCGCCACAGCGGCCGTGCGCGGCACGCTCTACGCGCCACGCGATTGGAGGCTGGAAGCGCCCACACTGCTGTTCCGTGCACGCGACAGCGCGCTCGCGGGCGGTGCCGAGCAACTGGTGAATTGCTCCCGGAGCGACTCGGACCGCGAAGGCTTCGAAGCGTTCGCCTTCAGCGTCGAGGCCGTGCCGGTTGGTCGCTGCGAGTTGGTCCTCTTCGATCCGAACTACAGCGTGTTGCTCGACGTACCCCCGGCGGGTCTGGAAGGTGTGGAGTTCGTGCTGCCCCAACTCGCACAGGTCGAATTCGAGCTGCTGGACTCGCAGACCGGCGAACGCGCCTCGGATGTGCGCCTCGCCTGGCAGAGCGTACGACCTCCGGGCGTCACCGCTGGTGAATCCGAGTGGGCCACGCTTCTGAGCGACGGCCTGCACGGTATCCGCGCCCCCGCTGGCGAGATCAAGTTGATGACGCTGACGAACCACTACGAGCCGTATGAGGCGACCGTGCGCGTGGCGCCGGGCGACGCCCGCCGCGTCATATCCCTGGCTCGAGCCTGCACGATCCAGGTGCGTCTGAGCGCTGGCGGAACCGCGCTTTCGCTCCCCAAGACTTGGTCGGCCACGCCCTCCGCGGTGGAAGGCAAGGGCGAAGTGCTCTCCACGCGACGCAGCGGGAAGGCGCTCAACTTCGTCGTCTCGACGCCCGGCACGTACGAAGTCCGCCCCGATCCGATCCCGGGCTACCGCACGCCGGCGCCGCAGCGCGTCGACGTACAACGCGGCGCGTCCGCGGCGATCGAATTCGTCTACGAAATCGACCGCCCGTGAATGCGCGCGCCGCTCACTGCGGCACCGAACGGTGGAAGTGCACGTGCTTCCACGCGCCACCGATGCGCTGCCACACGCGCGTCTCTTCGATCGCCGAGGTCGCCGGGCGGCCGGTCGCGTCGAGGCGCTGCGTGAGCCGAACGTAGGTCACCAGCGCCGCGTCGCCGAGGATCCGCACGTGCACGTCGCACAAGGTCGTGTGCCGCGGACCCGAGCCGGCGGGCAGGTCGAAGTAGAACTTGTGGAACTCCAGGCCCGCGACGCACTGACCGCGCGCCTCGGGCTCGAAGCAAGTCAGGTTCTCGTCGCACAAGCTCGCGTAGGTCGGCCAGTCGTGATTCACGACCGCGTCGAGCAACTTGTGGGTCAGGCGCAGCAATTCGGCTTCGTCGGCGAGGTTCGTGGGGTGGCTCATGGGGCGAGAGAGTACGCCGCGCGCGTAAAGTGACGCCATGGCGAACTCGAGCTCGAAGAAGAAGTCCAAGCACAAGTCCTCAGCCGCGTCCAAGGCGCCCGCTCGTCGACGCGCTCGCGCGCAACGGGTGTTGCTCAGCGGCGCGAGCCCGGCGTTGCTCCAGGCGCGCGCCCTCGCCTGGGCCGGCGAGCGGCGTCAACATCTCCTGCGCGTCGATCTCTCAGCGGTGGTGAGCAAGTACATCGGCGAGACGGAGAAGAACCTCGCGCGCCTGTTCGAACGCGCGGCGGAGCTCGACGCCGTGCTGCTGTTCGACGAAGCCGACGCGCTGTTCGGCAAACGCAGCGGCGTCAAAGACAGCCACGACCGCTACGCGAACCAGGAAACGGCGTACCTCCTGCAACGCATCGCGAAGCACCCCGGCAGCGTGATCGTGACCGCGCGCGGCCTCGCGCGTTTGGACGGCGCATCGCTTGCATGCGCCGGATTCGGGGCCGCGGGGCGAACCAAGCGCTGATGCTTCGCTCCCGGGCTCGCGACGGGCGTGCGCGCGTTGCGCGCTCGGGCTACTTCGCGGCCGCGCGCGGTTCGATGCGGAAGCCGTCGACGCGGCGGCGTTCGCCGTTGATGGTCGTGCGCGCGAACTCGATGCGCGCGGGCAGGCCGCTCGCGAGGTCGACGTAGATCAGCGCGTCATCGCGCACGTCCATCGCGACCAGTTCTTCAGCCGTCGGCGCGCGTTCGCCGGCCTTTTCGGCCTGCTCCACGGCGCGCGCGAGCAACGCCGCCTGCAACGCCTTGGCGTCCATGCGCTGGCTCCACACCAGCAGCGCTTGCGCGCCATCGCTGCGTTGGTCGACCAGCTCGACGCGCCGCCGCGCGGGCAGCGGCGCGCCGCCGAACGGGCTGGGCAGTTGGTCGTCGACCTCGAAGGGCTTGCTGCGCTCGAACTCGCCGGCGCCGAGCACGTAGTAGAACTGCGGCTCGCGCAAACTCGAGGCGAGGAGCGCCGGACCGCTGAGCAGCGGCCGCATCTGCTCGAGTGCGGTGTCGACGCGCTTGCGCGCGGCTTCGTCGGCGCCCGCGGATTCGCGCAGCGCCTGCGCCATCGCTGCGAAGCGTTCGTCGAGCTGCGCGATCACGCGCGCTTCGTCGGCCACGCCAGCGAACACGCCCTCGGCGCTCACGCGGTACTCGAAGCTGACGCCTTCGACGAGCGCGGCGATGCGCCGCACCATGTCGTCACCCGGCGCGCCGTCGACCTTGGGCGTCTCGACCTTTCCGAAGCTCCAGCGACAGCGCCAGCCGCTCTCGAGCTTGGCGAGGCACTCGATCGTGATCGCCGTGGTCGACTCGTTCGAGCGGACGCGCGCGGCGCCTTGCCACTCCTCTCGCACGCGGACGAGTTGAAACTCTTGTCGCTGTCCGACTTCGAAACGCGGCCGGACCGCGACCTTGCTCGCCTGCGCGACGGCGGCGGGCGCTTGAGGCGAGGCGCCGGCGCGCAGAGGCAACAAGGCGACGAGGACGGCGCCGACGTACAGAAGCGGATGGGGCATGCTCGCGATTCCGGCTGGGGTGTGGAGCGCAGCAGTTTAGTGTCCGGGGTCGAAACTCCGCCGGCAGAAGCCGTGGACGAGCGTGCGTCCGGCGTGGGTTCTTCCCCCAACCCGACAAGCGACAGCGCGAGTTCAGCGCGTGCGGCGCGGCGGATCGCGTCGAGGTGCGTTCAACGGCTGGACACTCGGCGCGGCGCCGGGCGAACGACTCAGGCCTGCGCTTCGTGCGCGGCGGCGCGCGACAGGGAACGCACGCGCAGCCCCGCAAGCGCCAACGCGACGGCGCCCAGCGCCAGCGTCGCAAGGTTCGTCGGCAGCGAACTGTCGCCGCCGAGCTCCAAGTACACCGCGATGTACAGCCCGACCGCGGCGAGCCCGCCCAAGGTGAGCACCCGTGCGACGAGCGTGAAGAGCACGCGAGCGCGAAACAGCAGAGCGGCGGCGAGAGGCAGGCTCGCGATGGACGCGCCGACGAACAGAACGACCCAGTGCATGCCCGCTTATCGGCCGCACGGGGCAGTTCGATGCAACCACGCGCTCTCGGCCGAGCGAGTGTCCTGCTTCCGAATCTCGTCGAATATCTCGCTGGCCTCGCCGCCCCTGGCGGCGTTGCTCCGGTGCGGCGACCTCTTCAGGTCGCCTGGAATCCTCGCGCCTTGCCAGGAACGCCGATTCCAGCGGCCTCTTCGACGGACTTCGGAAGCAGAAAACTAGCGAGCGAAATGCCGGCCGGCGCCTACCGTTGAAGCGGGTATGGAAACCACCTCCGCCGCCCGCATCCAAGCTTCGTTCCGAGTCCTCGCGCCGCGCGCCGTCGAACTCGTCGACTCGTTCTACACGCGCCTGTTCGAAGCCGCGCCGCAAGCGCGCGCGCTCTTCCCCGCCGAACTCGCCGCACAGAAACGCCACCTGCTCGCTGCGCTCGCGCTCGTCGTGCGCGAAGCCGAGCACCTGGAGCAACTCGCGCCGGCCCTGCGCGAAATGGGCGCGCGGCACGTGGGCTACGGAGCGCAGCCGGAGCACTATCGACTGGTGCGCGACACGTTGCTCGCGACCTTGGAGGCGTTCGCCGGCGTGCGTTGGAACGCGCAACTCGCCGCCGATTGGCGCGCCGCGCTCGACCAAGTCGCAGCGCTCATGCTCGAAGGCGCGCAACGCGCCGAGAACGCGGCCTGACGCGGCTGCGCTGCGCGTCAGAGCCCGAAGCCGAGCGTCACGAACAGATCGAGCGCGAAGTCGTCGGAGTTGAGCGCCGAGAGGTCGACGCCCTCGGCGCAAACCGCGCGCAATCCCGCGCCGACGTACAACCTCCCGAACGACGCGTCGACGCCGAGCGTCACGTACGGACCCGACTGGCGCACGATCCACGCGAGCAAGTCGTAGGCGTCGTCGTCGCGATTGCGCTCGTCGTCGCTGTACAGATCGCGTGCGGAGCCGCGGCCATTCCACAGGAGCCCGAGGCCGAGGTACGGGCGCACCGCAACATCGGGCGCGAGCGCGTAGAGCCGCGCGCCGGCGTGCGTCTCGACATAGTCCGTTTCGCTCCCGTCGACGCGCTCGAACTCGCCGGCCCGCAGGCCGAGTTCGAGCGCGCTCCAGCCGCCCTCGAACGGATGCACGTAGTTGGCGCCGAACAGCGACTGGTCGTCGTCGGTGCGTTCGAGGCCCGAGCTGGCGTTGCGTCGCAGGGCGAGGAATTCGACCCGCGCAGGCGCATCGTCGCGCGCTGACCCGCTGGTCCGGCAGGCGCCGCTGAGCGCTGCGGCGAACCCGACCCAGACGGCGCGACGAAGACGGCGGCGCACTCCGCGGCAGTGTAGGGCGGCCCGCCCGCGCCGGATCGGCCCTTTTGCTCGGCCGAGTTCCACCCTGCCGCGGCTTCCGCGCGCGCAAACGTCCCGTCGCGCGCCGTCGGACCTCGGCCCGCGGCGGGCCCAGCGCCCACGCCCGTTTAGGAAGTTGCTAAATTACTGAAGCGGTCGACCCGCCTCCCCCCGCCCCCCCCAACTCCATCTACCAACCACCATGCGAATCACCACATCCTGGACGGCGCTGCTAGCGCTGTCCGCACCCGCCTTCGCCCAGCTGCAGTTCAAGCCACTCGCGACCATCAACCTCGACTCGACTGCGAACAACGCCAACCCCGAGTTCATCGGCAGCAATCCCTCTGCTGTCGCGTGGGATAGCGGCGACCTGATCGTCGCCGGATTCAACGGCACGGGCGCGACGGCCAACACAGGCATTGTGCGCGTGAGCAACGTCTTCACGACGCCGACGATCGGCGCCGCGTTTGGCGTCACGAGCACCGCGTCGACGCGCGGTTACTCGGGCATTGCGGCCCAGGGCGGTCAAGTCGCGGCCGCATGGGACGCGGGCAGCAACTCGACCAACGCCTGGCGGCTCTTCAACAGCGACGGCACGCTCGCGTGGGCGAGCAGCGAATCGAACCGCGGCATGAGCGGAATCGACTTCGATCCGGGTTTCGGAGGCGTTGACTTCGGCGTCAGCGCCCTGGCGCAGGGCAGCGGCCGCCGTCGACTCATCAACACGTCGACGGGGGTGTTCATCTACACCTCAACGAACGGCGCAATCATCAACTTCACCACCGCCGTCACCGGCTGGCGCGACCACGCCTACGACCCGGCCACGGGTGACCTCTACACGCGCGTCAACAACGACGTCAGCAAGCACACGCGCACGGGCGGCAACGCATTCACTCCCAACGTGCGCATCGTCGACGTCACGGACGTGTCCACGGTGGCCGGGCAGAACCTCGAGTTCCTCAACACGACGCTCGGCAACTTCGTGATCTACAACGATCGCCCGAGCACCGGCACGCAGGCGCTCACGACCGCGGTCAGGATCATCGACACGAACGGCGTCGCGCAGACCTACAACCTAGGGCCGGGCTTCAGCGCGGCGAATTCCGGCGGCTACTACGACTTCTCGTGGGACGCCGCGAACGCGCGGCTGGCGCTGCTCGACTTCGGCAACCGCCGCATCTACGTGTTCGAGCTGTGCTCGGGCGTGGACAGCGATGGCGACGGCACGCAGGACTGCATCGACGGCTGCCCCAGCGATCCGGCGAAGATCGCGCCGGGCCAGTGCGGTTGCGGCGTGATCGACGTGGACAGTGACGGCGACACAGTGGCGGACTGCGTCGACGGCTGCCCGAGCGATCCGGCGAAGAGCGCTCCGGGCCAGTGCGGTTGCGGCAACGCCGACACCGACACGGACGGCGACACGATTGCCGACTGCAACGACGGCTGCCCCACGGACCCGCTGAAGAGCGCGCCTGGAATCTGCGGTTGCGGCGTGTCCGACGCCGACTCCGACGGCGACAGCGTCGTCGACTGCAATGACGGCTGCCCCACCGACCCGCTGAAGACTGCTCCGGGCATCTGCGGTTGCGGCGTGTCCGACGCCGACTCCGACGGCGACAGCGTCGTCGACTGCAACGACGGTTGCCCGAACGATCCCGCGAAGACCGCGCCCGGTATCTGCGGTTGCGGCGTGTCCGACGCCGACAGCGACGGGGACACGGTCGCGGACTGCAACGACGGCTGCCCGAACGATCCGCTGAAGACTGCCGCGGGCGCCTGCGGTTGCGGCGTGGCCGACACCGACACCGACGGTGACTCGGTCGCCGACTGCAACGACGGCTGCCCCGCCGATCCGCTGAAGACCGCGCCGGGCGTTTGCGGGTGCGGGATCTCCGACGCCGACACGGACAGCGACGGAGTGCTCGACTGCAACGACAACTGCGACGCGATCGCCAACCCGCTGCAGGAAGACTGCGACAACGACAACGTTGGCGATGTCTGCGAGTACGCCAGCGGCACGCAGACAGACTTCAACATGAACTCGATCCCCGACAACTGCGAGCCGGGCATCACGGTGAGCTACTGCACGTCGGGCACGTCGAGCATCGGCTGCGTCGCGACGATCGGTGGCTCGGGTGTGGCGAGCGCGTCGGCGGCCTCCGGCTACTTCGTCACGACGAGCGGCGTCGAAGGCCAGCGTTTCGCGGTCACGTTCTACAGCCTGCTCGGACCCAAGACTCCGCCGACGCCGTTCGGCGCGGGCTTCCTGTGCATCAAGTCGCCGACGCAGCGCTTGGGCAACCTCCAAGCGAGCGGCACGCCGGGCTTCTGCAATGGCTTGGTGCAAGTCGACGTCCTGGATTGGGCGCAGACCCACCCGAGCGGCCAAGGCGTGCCGTTCACGGCGGGCTTGACGCTGAACTTCCAGAGCTCGATCCGCGACCCGCTCAGCCCGGGCACGCGCGTGATGTCGAACGCGATCCAGGTCACACTGCTGCCCTGAGCTGAGCCGTCACGAGCGCTCGCTTCGGCGAGCTTCCATCGACCGCGCCGCGTTGCCTTGGGGGGCAGCGCGGCGCGGTTGTGTTTCGTCCGAGCGCCAACGCGGACGCCGTCGCGTGGACGACTGCGGCGAAGACCGCTCGCGCATCTCACTGCGAAGAGGCAACACGCTTTTCGGCGCCGCCGCCACAGCAGCAGCCGCCCAGTAAAGTGTCGTGATGCACTCAACTGCGGTCGCTTCCCGTGCCGAGCCCTCAGCAGGTGGTTTCGCGATGAACCTCGTCGGGGTTCTTGCGACGCTGACACGATCCTCGCTGGCGGCAATCACGTTGTTCGTTTGGCTCGCCGTACTAGCGCGCGACTCCATGGCGCAGGCTGGAGCGAGTGATTCGTCCTTCAACGTCGTCGACAACGGAACGTTCGGACACGGAGCGGATGGCGACGTGCTCGCACTCGCGCCGCAGGCGGACGGTACGGTGCTGATCGCGGGAGGATTCGGGTCGTACAACGGGTCTTCGCGCAGCAGAATCGCGCGCGTCAATCCCGACGGCAGCGTCAGTTCCCTTCTGAACCCGGGAATCGGACCCAACAGCTCCGTTGAGGGCTTTTCTGTTCAGCCCGACGGGAGGATGGTGATCGTCGGGAGTTTCACGACGTACAACGGCGTCTCGCGCAATCGTGTCGCGCGCATCCAGGCGAATGGCAGCCTCGACCCGAGCTTTGCTCCTGGAACCGGCGCCAACAACTCCGTGATCACGATCGCGCTCCAGTCCGACGGCAAGCTGCTCATCGGAGGAGTGTTCTCTTCGTACAACGGAGTGCCTTGCAATCGCGTGGCTCGACTGCACGCGAATGGCAGCCTCGACACGACGTTTAGCGCGACATCGACAACGGGCGCCGCCGTGCGGAGCCTCGTGGTGCAACCGGACGGCAAAGTGCTGATCGCAGGAAACTTCACCTCCTGTGGCGGCGTGTCGCGCAACGGCATCGCGCGACTGAACGCCGACGGAAGCCTCGACGCGAGTTTCGACCCAGGAACCGGGGCTGCGATGGGGACGGGCGGCTTGGTCCCGGCGGTGTTGACCATGACGCTGCAGCCCGACGGCAAGTTGCTGATCGGTGGAGAATTCATCTCGTTCAACGGCGCTGGACGCGGCGGTATCGAGCGCCTGAACTCGGACGGCAGCCTCGATTCAGGCTTCGACCCGGGGTCTGGGGTGAGCGGAGGTGTGTACGCGATCGCTCGTCAGCCCGACGGCAAGGCGCTGATCGGAGGACAATTCAACTTCGTCGACGGGACTGCGCGGCGACATATCGCGAGACTGAATTCCGACGGCAGTCTCGACACAAGCTTCAATCCCGGAACGGGTCTGGCGTGGACCGGAGTGAGCGTCAACTTCCCGTTCGTGTGGGCGCTCGGCCTGCAGGCCGACGGCTCTGTGCTGGTCGGTGGCCGCTTCGCCGAGTTCAACGGTGTGCCGCGCGCTCAACTCTTGAGGCTGAACTCGAACGGAAGTCTCGATACGGGCTTCAACCCCGGCCCCGGGGCCAACGGCGCGGTGCTGAACGTGTCCGTGCGGCAGTCCGATGGCAAGGTGCTGATCGCAGGCAGCTTCGCGAGCTACAACGACGTACCGCGGGGCCGAATTGCGCGACTCAACTCCGATGGTGCGCTCGACCCGGGCTTCGACCCTGGCGCCGGGCCGAACGCTAGTGTGCTGGCTCTTGTCCAACAGCCCGACAACCGGGTGCTCATCGGTGGCCCCTTCACTTCGTACAACGGCACGGCCCGCAACTGCATCGCGCGCCTGAACGCGGATGGAAGCCTCGACACCAGCTTCGACCCAGGCGCCGGAGCGAGCGGTGGAAGCTTCCCCGAGGTTCGCGCACTGGCCCTGCAGCCCGACGGACGGGTGCTGATCGGCGGCGCCTTCACCACGTACAACGGATCGCCGCGCATTCGCCTGGCGCGACTGAACTCGGACGGCAGCCTCGACACGAGTTTCGACCCGCAGACCGGACCGAACAACTCCATAGGTCGTTTGGCGCTTCAATCCGACGGGAGGGTTCTCATCAACGGGGGCTTTACGGTCTACAACGGCGTACCACGCAACAGTCTCGCGCGGGTGAACTCGGACGGGAGTCTCGACGTGAACTTCGTTGTGGGCGGAGGGCCAAATGGCGGGGTTTCTGTGCTGGCGGCGCGGCCCGACGGAAAGGTGCTCGTCGGCGGCGACTTCACTGCCTTCAACGGCATCCCGAGTCGACGTCTCGCGCGTCTCAACTCAGACGGAAGCCTCGACACGAGCTTCAACACGGGTGTCGGCGCCAACGCTCCGGTGTTCGCCGTTGCGCAGCAATCGGATGGCAAGCTTGTCGTCGGCGGAGACTTCACCGCCTATAGCGGCTTCGCGCGCAACCGAATCGCGCGACTCGGCGCCGACGGCAGCCTCGACCCTGTCTTTACCCCAGGAACAGGCTTCAACGGGTTCGTGGAGTCCATCGCGATTCAGCCCGACGGCAGGATCTTGATCGGCGGCCGTTTCACCTCGTTCAACGGCTCGGCGCGCCATCGCGTCGCGCGCATGTACGCCGACGACTGCAACCTGGATTCCGACAACGACGGCGTCCTGAACTGCGCGGACGGCTGCCCGAACGATCCGCTGAAGATCGCGCCGGGCATCTGCGGCTGCGGTGTCTCCGACCTCGACACCGACAACGATGGCCTGGCCGACTGCAACGACAACTGCGACGCCATCGCCAACCCGCTGCAGGAAGACTGCGACAGCGACAACGTGGGCGATGTCTGCGAGTTCGCGGGCGGCACGCAGACGGACTTCAACATGAACTCGATCCCGGACAACTGCGAGCCGGGCGTGACGGTCAGCTACTGCACCTCCGGCACGTCGGCGATCGGCTGTACGCCGACGATGAGTGCGTCGGGCGTGGCGAGCGCGGCTGCGGCGAGCGGCTACGTCGTCACAACGAGCAACATCGACGGCCAAAGACAGACGAACACGTTCTACGGCTTGCTCGGCCCGACCACGCCGGCGACTCCATTCGGCGCGGGCCTGTTGTGCGTGAAGGCGCCGACGCAGCGCATCGGCGCTGTTCAGGCAAACGGCACGCCCGGCCTGTGCGATGGAACGGTGTCGATCGACGTGCTCGCCTGGGCGCAGGCTAATACGGGTGGACAAGGCGTGCCGTTCGCCGCGGGCACGACACTCAACTTCCAGTGCGCAATCCGCGACCCACTCAGCCCGGGCACGCGGGTGATGTCGGACGCACTGCAGGTGACGTTGCTGCCCTGAACACGCCATTCAACGCTGCGGCTCTGCGCCACGGCTCCAGCACCCGCGCTGCACAGCCGTCCGCTGCGCAGCGCGGGTGCTGGCTTCGAGACTGACGACGCAGCGCCGTCGCGCAGCGGCGCTCTCGCCAGCACTGGAAGTCGCTCCACGATCCGCGTACGGTCCCGCGGATGACGCTCCCCCAGCGACCGTCGACTCCGACTCGACTCGGCCGCGCGCTGCCGTGGGTCGCCGCAGCCACAGCACTCGTGTGCGCGTTGCTCGGACTGAACTCCGCCGACTCTGACGAGAACCGCTCGGCGCCTCGCACCCACGTGCTCGCGAGTCCCGACTCCCAAGCGCCCGCCAGCGACGCAACTTGGCGCCTCGAGGCCGCTTGGTTCGCGATCGCGCGCGAGAGTCTCGACGAGGCGCTGCTGTGCGCGGGCAGCGTCGAGATCGCCGCCGGCAGCACGAACACGCTCAAGCTCGCCTTCGGTGGCGAGCCGCGCGAGCCGCGGCTGCAGTTCCGCCCGGAGCTGCAAATGCGCCGCCTCGAAGCCGGTGAGAGCGCACCGTCGTTCGCCTCTGGGTTCCCACAGCACAGCGGCGAACTCGAGGCGGAGCTCGAGTGGCGCGGCGAGGCGCTCGGTCTGGAGCTGCTCGCGTTGCGCAGCTCGCGTTCGTACGTGAACACCCGCTGGATCGGCTCGAGCGGATCGTCCAGCACCACGCTGCTGAGCAGCTCTCTTCTGCTCACCCAGGAGCAAGTTTGCGCCGAAGCCGACCTCGGCTCGGACCTCGTGCTGCTGCTGTAACCTGGCGCCTGCGAGTGCGCCGCGACTGGCGCTCAACGATCCGGAGCTGTGGCTCACGCGCTGCCGCGCCCTCGCCTCGAGCTCCACGGCCGTCGACGCCGCGCTAGCTCGCTCCGCCCTCGAACAGATCGACACGCGCCGGAGCCTCGGACCGGCCGCTTGGCCTGACGCGCACGCGAGCGCCGCCGTCGCAGGCTTGCTCCTGCGCGACGTCACACTCGCCGCCTTCGTGCGCGCGAGCGGCGTGCGCGACTTCGCGAGCTTGAGCGTCGGCGGACTCGACCCAGGCCTCCCATCGCAGCGCGCGCTAGCCGCAAGCTTTTGCGCGGCGCTCGCCAGCGGGGAGGCGCCGCCCGTCATCCCATCGGCGGAGTTCGCTTTCGCGCTGGGCCTGCGCGGCCTCGTCGTGCAGAACGAGTCGCGCACCGCCGAGCATCTCGCACAAGCCCTGCTCCCGCGCGTCGATCGCGCGGAAGCCGGCTTAGGAATGGCGCGTTATCTCGAGTACACCCCCGACGAGCCTGTGCGCGAGGCGTGGAACGACCTGCGCACGGCATCGCTGCGCGCACTGCCGCCGCCGTGGAACTTCGCGCTCTTTTCGCAACTCACGCTGATCGCCTTCGCGCTGGCGCCATGGCTGGCGGGAATGCTCTCCGTGCAGCTCCTACGCCCGCGTCGGGCGCGCCCCACCCGCGTCTCGCGCTTCGTGCTCGCCGCGCTGCTCGTCACAGGTCTCGTCCACGTGAACGGTGCGGCCCTGATCGTCGCCCTCGCGCTCGTGTTCTGGGCGCAGTCCGTCGAACACCTGCGTTTCGATGAGAAAGTCACGCGCAGCGAACGCGCCTTCGTTGGACTGGCTTGCGGCGCGACGCTGTTCGCCGCGCTCGTCGACATCGGATGGATGGTGTCGGCGCCGTGGTCCACAAGCCTCGCGCAATCCGCGCCGCTGCAGACGTGGGCCGTGCTCGCACGCTGGCTGTGGCGCGACACGAGTTGGCGCGCACCGCAGCGCTTCGACTTGGCGCCGAGCTTCGCTCTCGCGAGCTTCGTCGTCGTCCGCGCCGCGCCGGCGTCGATCGGAGAGCCGCTCGGCAAGCTGCTCGCACTCGCCGCGCTCGCGGCGCTGGCGTACTTCGCGCTCGCCGGTCGCGCTGCACTCAGCGCGGCTCGAAGCTGACGATCAGCACCACACGCGCCGTCTCCGCGTGGTTCCACGCTTCGTGCTCGACGCGGTCGTCGAACACCAGGCACTCGCCCTCGCGCCAACGCCGCAGCTCGCCGCCGACGAGCAACCCCACGTCGCCCGCGGGAACGATCAAGGGCAAGTGACAGCGCAACACGCCGCTCAACTCGCCGCAGTGCGGATAGAGGTGCGTGCCCGGCAAGAACAGCGACAGCCCCGCGTTCACGAGGCCAGGAACTGCAGAGCACGCGCGCAGAATGCGCGGGCAGCGCCGCGCGGCGCGTTCGGGGTCGGCTCCGGTCCCGAGCAATGCGAAGTAGCGCCAACCGCGCTCGTCGTAGCGGCCGCGCACCGTCGTGAGCGAGTCGGGACTCTCGACGAAATCGCTGCGTTCGAGCGCGCGCGCCTCGCAGGCGAGTTCCTCGAACTGGGCGCTCAAGCGCGCCGTGAACGGGAATCGCGCGGGGTCGTGGAAGCCGCTCATGCGGGCCTTGTATCGTGCCGCGCCCCACTTCGCTCGTTGCCATGCGCCTGTTCCTCGCCCTTTATCCCCCGCTCGCCAGCGCGCACGCGCTGCGCTCGGCGCTCGACGGGCTCGAGCTTCCGCCCCACCGCCCCACGTCGCTCGACCAGCTGCACTTGACAGTTTTGTTCCTCGGCGACGTCGCCGCGCGCGAGCTGCCCGCGCTGCAGGAGTCGGTCGAGCGCGCTGCCGCCGCCGTCGAGCCCTTCGAACTCGCGCCGCAACACCTCGCGGCCCTTCCCGACCAAGGCCTGCCGCGCCTGATCGCCGCGGTCACCGATGCTCCCAAGCCGCTGCTCGAGCTGCGTCGGCGGCTCGTCGCGCGCCTGGCCGCAAACAAGGTCAAATCGAGCGAGTTCCTGCCGCACTTCACGCTGTGCCGCTTCGGCGCGCCGGTGAAGTATCAGCTGCCGCCGCACGACTTGCGCTGCGCGCCGTTCCGCGTCGAGTCGCTCTCGCTGCAGGACAGCGTGCTGCGCCAGGACGGGGCCGAACACCGCCAACTGGCGCGCTTTGTGTTGGGAACACGCTGAAACAGAGCGCGCGGCCGCCTCAGGGGGATTACACCCGGCCCAACGCATCTAGAACGGAGTGCGCGGGATAGCGGCAGCCGGCGCGGCGTTTCAAGGAGCGCACTCACTGGCCGCTCCGCCAGGAGCGCGCGACGACTCCTCCAACACACCACCGAGACCTTCCATTCGCACCTCTCTTCTCGCCTTGGCCGCCCTCGCCCTGTGCGGCTCGCGCGCCCAGGCCCAACTCATCGTTGGCAACGAACAAACCGGTACGGCCACGATCTACAGCATCGACGTCGGCGCCGGCGTTGCCACTCCGCTCTACTCGAGCTCGACCACAGAGGCCAAGCCCTGGGGCATGGCGTACGACAGCGCGACCAACACGCTGTACTGGAACAACGGCAACAACCTGTACTCTTCGCCTCCGGCGAACCCGCTCGTTCCGACGCTGCTGGGACTCATGACGTTCAACGCGGCGAACGTGAACTTCGTGGGCCTCAGCTTCGCCAACGGCAAGCTCTACGGAACGCGCAACATCGCGACTGAGGCGGTGTATGAGATCGACGTCACCATGCGCGTCGCCACGCAGGTCTGGGTCTACCCGAGCACGTTCGATTTCGGCGGGCTCGAGCACGACGCGACGGACGGCAAGCTCTACGGCCTGACGGACGCGGCCGCGGCGCCCGGCGTGCGCGGTCTGTACGAGATCGACCCCGTGGCGCAGACCACGACCTTCATCTCGGGCTACCCGGGCGCCGAGAACGACATCGACGGACTCGCGGTGCACAACGGCGTCGCGTACTACGTGAGCGACAGCCCGAACACGACGCAGGCGTCGTTCTACATGTACGACGTCGCCAGCGGCACGCAGCTCGGCACGTTGCCCTCGCCGTTCACGGGCTCGGGCACGTTCTCCGCGGCGACCTTCGCGGCGCCGGGCACGCCTCCGCCGACGACGTACTGCACCGCGGGCACGTCGACCAACGGCTGCGTGCCTTCGATCAGCGCCACCGGCACGCCGAGTGTCGCGGCGAGCTCGGGCTTCACGCTCGATGTCGCGAACGTCGAAGGCCAGACACAGGGCCTCTTCTTCGACGGCCTCTCGGGCCAAGCCATCGCGCAATGGGGCTTCGGCTCGAGCTTCATCTGCGTCAAGTCGCCGACGCAGCGCATGGGCGGGCTGGTGAGCGGCGGCACGACGAACGCCTGCGACGGCGTCTTCAGCCAGGACTGGCTCGCCTTCGTCGCCGCCAATCCAACCGCACTCGGCGCGCCGTACAGCGCCGGCCAAGTCGTGAATGCGCAAGCGTGGTGCCGCGACCTGCCGGCGTCGAAGACGACCAACCTCAGCGACGCGCTGGAGTTCACGCTGGCGCCTTGATGCGCGCGGAACGTTCGTGAAGCAGCGCGGCGTCGCCCTCTCCCGGGGCAGCGCCGCGCTGCGCGTTTTGGCGAGCTCGATCCAGCGCGCGCTGCTGTCGAGCATGCGACTGGGAGCGCGTTTTACTCCACTTGGCGGCCCCCTCCCAACCCCCGACAAGGGATCGCCATGCCTGTCCTGGGAGGCCTGCTGAACTTGCTCGCCAGCGCTTCGTGCGCCGTGCTCTGCCTTTCCACGCGAACACCGACGGAGCGCGCCGTCGAGCCTGACCGCGACCTCGCCGCGCTGTCGTGTTCGGTCGTCGAGTCCAAACTCGGCGCCGGCGGCACGCTCGTCGTCGTCGAAGTGCGCAACGGCGCGGCCGAGCCTGCGGAGCCGCTGACCTTCGAACTCGTCACCAAACCCAAGAAGAAGGGCGCGGCGACCACGACGCTCGCCGTGCAGCGCGTGCGGATCCCGCACGTGCGCCGCCACGGTCGGCCGACGGCTGCGGGCGGGAAAGAGCTTTATCCGCTGCTGCTGCGCTGGTACGACGCCGACGTGCGCTTCGAGGCGCGCGTGACGAGCGCGCTGTGGAATGCGTCCTGGCCGGGTCCGGCGCCCGCCAAGCCCAAGCTCTCGATCGACGGCCCCAAGGCCGCCGATTCGGCCAACCTCCAGGGCGTGAAGGTGAAGGCGATGCGCGTCGAACTGCGCAACCCCGAGGCCTTCGACGTCGACGTACTCTTCCGCGCCACGTGCACCGCGCCGCGCAACGGCGAGACCTTGCTCGGTGTGCGACTTCGCGCGGGAGAAGTGCGGGATTGGATCGTGTCGCAGCTCCCGTCCCACAACCCGTACACGTCCGAGGACACCCTCGAAGGCCTCGACGTGAGCAAGCTCGAGCTCGTCGACTGGTGCTACGTCGCGCCCGCGGACGCGCAGGCCGACGAGCGCCGCTTCCGCGAGCTCTACACGGACTGGATGCGCTGGGACGCGCCGCTTCCGCAGCTCGCGGGCCGCTTCGAGTTCGCCGCGACCGAGCGCCGCTTCGACGCGAGCGGCAAGGAGATGCCGTTCGAAGTGATCGGCGGCGGGAAGTTCACGCTCGACGCGAGCGGCGGCGCGCGTTTGGAGGTCGATCCTCCGACGCGCGGGAAGGCGGCCGACCTCGAGCGCGAAGCGCGCAGCGCCTTCGGCGCGCTGTTCGCCGACGTGTTGCGGCCGAGCGCCGACGCGTTGCTCGCCGGCACACGCGTGCGCTCGCTCGGCGTGGATGTGTTCGAGCTCGAAGGAAGCGGCTGGTGGAAGGGGCAGAGCACGGGCTGGAGCGGCTCGACCTCCGGCGCGGACGGCGAGTTCCTGCCCAACTTCTCGTTTCGCGGCGGCCGCCTGTGCGCGAGCGGAGATCGCGAACGACTCGACAAGTTCGCTTGGCGCACACGCGAGCTCGCCAGCGGTTGGGTCGTCACGCCACGCTCCATGTCGAGCGGCGACGCGCAAACGGAGTTCGACTACGTCGAGTTCGAACCGGGCCTAGCGCTGCCGATCGCGTTCCGCAGCCAGAGCGGTGCGGGCGGCGTGGTGTTCGAACGCACGTTGCTGCGCGTGTTCGACGTGGAGCGCAGCGAAGCGCCCGCCGCGGCGCCGACGCAGCTCGCGCCGCCCGCCGGCGAAGGCGTGGAAGCGTTGCGTGCGGCCTGGGACTTCGGTTGGCGTTACCCGGCCCATCCGCGGCGTCTGCGCGCTCGCATCGAAGCGCAAACGCCGGCGACCGACGGACTGTGGCTGGGCCGCAAACAAGTGCGCGGCGAGCTCGAGCTCGCGGGCTACACGGGATTCCGATCCTCGGAGTCGGGTTGGAGCTCGTACCGCTTCGAGCTCGAGGGCGCGCGCTCGGACGTCGAACGCCTGGCGCTGGCGATGGCGCTCGACGACCGACTGCGGCTGTGGGCGGGCCGCGATTTCAACGGACGTGCGAGCTTCAAGCGCACCTTCGCAGGAGCGACGATCGGCGCGCCCGACGCCAAGGGGCGTGTGAGAATCGAGGGCTCGCGCCTGGCGGGCGTGCTCGTGCGCGACGGCCGCGTGGTCGAGCTCGAACGGCGCGTCGGCGGCCCGCTCAAGCTGACCTGGAAGAAGCTCGGCGAAGACTGGCTGGTCGTGCGCACCGAACAGGGCAGCGAGCGCCTGGACGTGAACTTCGCGCGCGCCGGCGACGAGTGGGTTCCTTCCGCACTGCGCTTCGAGCGCGTGGGCGGCGACGACTGGGGTCCCGAGGAGTTCAAGCTCGGCAACCTGCGCGTGGAGTGAGTCGCGCGGGCGCGCCGGCCGAGCTCGCGCGCGGGCGTAGAGGCGGATGGCGCGCGCCCCCATATAAGGAAGCTCGCGCGCTACTCCTCCTGGCCCATCGCCGGCCCATGGATGACCCCAGCTACGTCGACAAGACGATCACCTCACTGCCCGCCGCGCCCTCGCGCGCCACGGACGACGCGCACTACCTGCTCGTGCTCGAGGGCCGCGCCCGCGGCGAGCGTTTCGAACTGAGCGGCGTCCACACGGTCGGCCGCGACGTGAGTTGTTCGATCCGACTCGACGATCCGTCGGTGTCGCGTGTGCACTGCCGCATCGAGCTGCGCGGCGAGGCGGTGTTCGTGGTCGACAACGGCTCGACCAACGGCTCGTTCGTCGAGGGCTATCGCGTGCAGGCGCGCTGGAGCTCGAGGTCGGCGCCGTGCTGCAGGTGGGCGATCAGCTGCTGCGCCACGAGGTGCGCAGTCGCGCGGAGGTCGCGCGCGAACTCGACCTCGCCCAAGACCTGCGCAAGGCGCGCGCGTACGTGTCCGCGCTGATCCCCGCCCCGCTGAACGTCGGCGCGCTCAACATCGACTGGGCCTACCAGCCCTCCGCCGCGCTGGGCGGCGACCTGCTCGGCTACCACTGGCTCGACCGCGCGCGGCTGGCGCTGTACGTGCTCGACGTGTGCGGCCACGGCGTCGGACCGGCGATGCACTCGGCCTCGGTGCTCAACGTGGTGCGCAACCAGACGCTGCCACGCGCGGACTTCGGCGCGCCGTCGCAGGTGCTCGAACAGCTGAGCCGCAGCTTTCCGATGGAGAGCCACGGCGGCATGTACCTCACGGCCTGGTACGGCGTGCTCGACGTGACGACGCGCCAACTGCGCTACTCCTCGGCCGGACATCCGCCGGCGCTGCTGCTCGGCGAAGGCGCGATGCAGCGCCTGCAGACGAAGAATCCGCCGCTGGGAACCATCGAAGACCGCGTCTACCGCGAGGCGGAGGTGCAGCTGAGCGCCCCCTCGCGGCTGCTCGTGTTCAGCGACGGCGTGTTCGAGTTCGAGCGCCGCTCGCAGGAACCGGCGAGCTTCGAGTCCTTCGAGCAGTGCGTCGCGCGCGAGCGCTTCGAAACGCCGGCGACGCTCCAGAGCAAACTTCAAGAAGCTGCAAAGACGGGCGCGTTCGACGACGACTTCACCCTCCTCAGCGTGGCGCTGCGCGCCGGCGTTTGACGCTACGCTGTCGCCAGGAAGCTCCGGATCCTGTCGACGGCCGCGGACCAGCAGCACATTGCGCTCCAGGGCCGCCTCGACAGCGCTGGCTTCGACGCCGTCGAGACACAGTTCAACGCCGCGGTGGTGGCGCGGCGCAAGCCGGTGATCGTCGACCTCACCCAGGTCGAGTTCCTCAGCTCGATGGGCGTGCGCATGCTGCTCTCGGCCGCCAAGGCGCTGCAGCGCGCCGGCGTGCGCATGGTGCTGGTCGCGAGCGGACAGGTGGTGACGACGGCCCTGACGCACAGCGCGATCGACGAGTTGATCCCGGTCGCGGCCGACGTCGACGGGGCGCGCGCCTTGCTTTCGAACTCCAAGCCCTGAGGAACGCTCCCCGTGCGCAGCGTGTTCCAGCGCAGCCTGCGCGCAGAACTGTCGGAGCTTCCAGCGGCTGCGGCGGCGGTGCGCGAGTGGCTCGCGGGACAAGGCGTCGAAGCGCACGTGATCCACGCCATCGACTTCGCCGTCGAGGAGTTGGCCACGAACTCGATCCGTCACGCGCTCTCCGCTCGCGCCGCGCGTGGTGAGGAGCTCGAACTGCGCGTCGAGGCCACGCGCGACAGCGTGGAGCTGTCGGTCGTCGACGGCGGCGCGGCCTTCGATCCGACGCGCGTGACTCCGCCCGCACCGTTCGTCGACCTCGCCAGCGCCCCCGTGGGCGGGCGCGGCCTCGAGATGCTGCGCCGCCTGACGCCCGACGTGCGCTACGAGCGCGTCGGCGAACGCAACGTGACGCGCGTGCGGGCGCAGCGCGGTTCCACGCAGGGCTGAGCGAGGAGTCGCGCGCGGCGCGCGCGCAACAAACAGCGGCGGCCGCGAGTCGCCAGACCCGCGGCCGCCGCCTCGTTGGCTTACCAGCCCGCGCTCAGATGCGCGAGGCGTCGAAGATGCTCTGAATCGCTTCGTCAAGCGCGGCATTGAACTCCGCGTCGCTCTGCTTGGCGCTCAAGCCCTCGGAGAGGGCGCGGCTGAAGCTCGCGATCATGCCTTCGTTGCGCGCCAGCCGCGCATTCGACTTGAGCCGGCTGTAGCCGCCCGACAGCGCGACCACGCGCACCACGTTGGGGTGCTCGATCAGGCGCGAGTAGAAGTTGTCCACGTCGGGGATCGTGAGCTTGAGCATCACGAGCTGGTCGCCCTCGAGCTCGTCGAGGCGGCCCATCAGCTCATGCTCGAGCAAACGCTCGGCCTCGGCCTTGTTCGGGCAGTCGATGTCGACTTCCGGCTCGAGGATCGGCACCAGCCCCGCGTCGACGATCTTCATGCCGTACTCGAACTGCTGCGCGACGGCCTTGGCGATGCCGGCCGCGTTCGCTTGCTTGACGACCGAGCGCATCTTCGTGCCGAACACGCTGTGCTGCTTGGCGCGCGTGAGCAGCTTGTCGAGCTCGGGCATGTCCTTCATCAACTGCACGCCGTCCGCCTCCGCGGCGAGCCCCTTGTCGACCTTGAGGAACGGCACGACGCGCTTTTCGTTCCACAGGTACTCGGCCGAGCCCTGACCGCGGATTTGGCGGTCCATCGTGTTCTCGAACAGGATCGCGCCGAGGATGCGGTCGCCGTTGAAGGCCGGCGAAGTGATGATGCGCGTGCGCATCTCGTGCACCTTCGCGTACATCGCCTCTTCGCCCGAGTAGGCCGTCTCCGGCACTCCGTAGAGCTTGAGCGCCTTGGGCGTGCTGCCGCCGCTCTGGTCGAGGGCCGCGAGGAATCCGTCCTGGGAGAGGACCTTGGTGAGCTGTTGTTCGAAGACCATGGTTGGAGGGCTGGGGGTCGCGATGGATCGAAGCGGAATTCGAGGGCGAAGAGTGTCCCCGATGAACGCGAATCGATCAACGGCGCCGCACTACGTCTCAGCGCGTAGCGCCAGCGCAAGGCGCTTCAGCGCGCCCGCTGCAGTTCCAACTCGGAAAACCCTACCGGGTCCGCGCCGAGCTTGCGGTCGCGGCACTCGAGCACGCGCACCTCGAGCTCCTTGACCAGCAGCACCGCGCCGAACTCGAGCACGGACTTCGCCATGACGTCCGGGGCGAGCTCCAGGCTGAAGTGCTCCTTCTGGTTGACCACCACGGCCACCTTCGAGGCGCGCGCGGCGGCGCTGTGCACGCCGCGCGGCAGAGCGTGCGTGAGGAGCAACTTCTCGGCCTTGAGCGGCCGGTCGAGCGTGATGCGCAGCCAGGGCTTCTCGTCGTCGGGTTTGGCGCGCCAACGCAGTTCGAAGCTGCCGTCGCACACACGCTCCGGGCTGTCGCCCTCGAACTGGCTCGAACACGCGAACTTCCCGCGCGCGTCGAACAGCACGTTGCGCGCGCGATCGCCGGCGTACTCCAGGTGCAACGAACCGGCCGCCACCTGCACGTCGAGCTCGAGCTCCGGCGTCTCGAACTCCTGCGCGGGCCCGTCCGCGGCCTCGCCCGGCGTGCGCAGGAACAGCTTGGCCCACACGCGCCACTTGCCGCGCCGCTCGAAGCCGTGGCGGAAGGCGAAACGCTGCAACTCGCCGCGTTTGACCGGCGCACCCTTCACCATGCCGAGCAGGCGCTCGCTCTCGCCTTCGCCTTCCGCGCGCGCGTAGTACTCGACGCGCTCGACATCGATCAGGCCGTCCTTCGTGTACGTCGCAGCGAGCGCGTCGTCGAGCGCGCTGATCCACATCGTGAGCTGCACATCGCCGGTGATGCGCAAACGCGGCTGCCCGGCGAGCTCCGGAGTCTCGAGCACGTTGGGTTTCGCGGTGACTTCACCGCTGAGCCGCGGCGCCGTCGCCTTCTTCAGGAACAGAAGCGCGAGGTGCGTGTCGAGGTACTCGTGGTGCGCCCAGCCGTGCGGGTTCCAATGCCCGTCATCGGCCTGCGCGCGCAGCAGGTACGCGGCGCCGTCCCAGTACCAGTCGACCTCGCCGATACGCTCGAGCTGGTACAGCGCGCCTACGCGCTCGAGCCCGTAGATCCAGAAGTAGTGATGGCCGTCGCCGTGGTGCGGGTTGACGCTCCAAGACAAGTTGCGCGCCAGCCAGTTCAGCGCGAGTTCCTTGGCCGCCGCGGCTTTTGTCTTGGTCGCGGCCGGAATCGTGCGGCCGCCGAGTTCTTCGCAAATCGCCAGCACCGACAGTCCGGCGGTCGTGGTCGAACCGAACGCGCCCTCCTGCATGCGGTACCCGAACCCGGCGAGCTTGCGCTTGCGACCGTCGAGGTCGGCGAGCTCCTTGGTTGGCTCGAGGCAACGCAGAACGCCAGCGGCGAGCTTCGCCCACACCGCGTCGGGAACCGCGACCTCGCTCTTGGCGGCGGCGCGCAGCGCGAGCGCTGCGTACAGCGTGTTCGACATGTCCGGCGGCGGCTGTCCGCCGTGCGGATAGAGCGGATAGTCGTACAAGCCGGTCGAAGTCTGCAGCGCAACCAGCCGCGCCGTCGCATCCTCGATCAAGCCGCGGTCGCCCGGATCATCGGCGGCCGTGAACGCGAGCAGCGCACACGAGAGCCCGTAGACCGTGTCCATCTCGTTCTCACGCACGAACGCGAGCGCCTTGCGCACCGCAGGGTGCGCGCGCGGCACGCCGCACTTGAGCAGCGTGTACGCCGTGAACGCTGTGTGGCCTCCGCCCCACTCCTCCCACACGCCCCACGACCCGTCGAGCAACTGGCGGCGGATCAGAAAATCGCAGCCGCGGTCGATCGCTTCGTTGATCGCGCTCTGCTCGATCTTCTCCCACGGCCGGATGCGGAACTTGTAGGCGCCGACGACGTTGCCGACCTTCGCCACCAGATGGTTGGCGCCGGCGCGCAGCTTGAGGCGCAGGAAGTGGTCTTGCTCACCGAGTCCGCGCGCGAGGTTGGCTTCGACGAGCACCGCGCCGTTGAGCCACACCTTGAGCGCATCGTCGGACCCGGTCCACACGGCGAGCTCGCGCTCGCTGTCGCAGTCGATCCGCCGGTAGAGGTACACCGCCGCGCGGTCGAAGTTGCCGCCGCGACTGGCGGGCGGCGGGACGAGCGCGTTGAGGTCGAACTCACCGCAGTCGAGCGTGTTGTTCGCGAACGCGTCGCCGAGCAGGCGCCACTTCACGAGCTCTCCGCCGCTGCCCTTGAAGCTCGCACCGAAGTCGGGGCCTTCGAGCACCGACGGCGCGCCCTTGCCGGGCTTCTCGGGCGCGAGCACTTCGCCGATGCCTTGTCTGCCCAGCTCGAAGTCGAAGCGACCGAGTGCGCGCCACGGGCCAAACGTCTGCGCCCAGGCGCACGGCGCGAAGGCGAGCAGCAACGCAGCGGATAGGAGTCTGGCCATCTACGGGCGAAGCGTCAGATCGCGCGGGACTTGGGGGAGCGCAGGACTGCTCTAGAGTACGCCCATCATCCGCGCTTGATGCAGCGCAGTCAGGCTCCCCGCCCATGATCGCCACCCCGCAAAATCGCCGCGTCGCACTGGTTGTCGTCAGCGGCGCCCTGCTCACCGCCGCGGCGATGCTCCCGCCCGGCCAAGGCGAACGTGTGCTAGAGGCGCGCCGCGTCCACCTGGGCAACGACGTCGTGCGCGACTGGCCGGAAACCACGCCGGAACCGCAGGGAACTGTCCTCGAGCTGAAGTTCGACGGCGCCGCCAACCCCGCCGAGTGGACCGTGTTCGTGGACCAACGCAGCATCGACGGCGTGTGGCGCTTGAAAGCCAACGGCGTCGATTTTGCGCTCCTGAAAGCAGCTGTCGAGCTGCAGACGCGCGCCTACGCCGTGCCCGCTGGGACGTTCGTGAACGGCGCGAACGTGCTGAGCTTCGAACCCGACGATCCGACCGACGACGTGGTCCTCGGCGCCGTGCGGCTCGTCGAACGTTCGCAGCGCGAGCTGTACTCCACGCGGCCGTTGCGAGTGCGAGTGCGCGACGCAGCGACGAACGACGCGCTGCCGGCGCGTGTGAGCGTGGTCGACGCCGCGGGCAAGCTCGCGCCGATCTACTACGGCGAGTCGCAGCACACCGCGGTGCGCGCCGGAGTGATCTACGTCGGTCCGCAAGGCGCGTCGTTCGAACTCGCGGCCGGCAAGTACACGTTGCACGCCACACGCGGCGCCGAGTGGAGCTTGGCGACCCAAGCGCTCGAACTGAGCGCGGACGGCGCCGGCGAGGTCGAGCTCGAACTGCGGCGCGAGGTCGACACACGCGGTTTCGCGGCCGCGGACACGCACATCCACACGCTGCAGTTCAGCGGACACGGCGACGCGAGCGCGGAGGAGCGCCAGGTCACGCTGGCCGGCGAAGGCGTCGAGCTCGCGATCGCTACGGACCACAACCACAACATCGACTACGTCCCGTTCCAGCGCGCGCTCGGGCTCTCGCGCTACTACACGGCCGTGGTCGGCAACGAAGTCACGACGAAGGTCGGGCACTTCAACGGATTTCCGCTGCGCGCGATCGACGAGATCCCGCCGCACAAGCTCGAGGACTACGTGAAGATCGCCGACGGCATCCGCGCCAAGGGCGCGCAGGTCGTGATCCTCAACCACCCGCGCTGGCCGAGCCACACCGACAGTCCGTTCGGCAACCACCAACTCGACCACCTGCTCGGCCGCTTCGACCCGCCGCTCGCGCTGCCGGTCGACGCCACCGAGCTCATCAACGCGACCACCGAGGAGCGCGAACCTTCGTTGCTCTTCCGCGACTGGTTCGCGCTGCTCAACCGCGGTGTGCGCATCTTCGCCGTCGGTTCGTCGGACTCGCACACCGTCGGCGAGCCCGTCGGACAGGGCCGGACGTACGTTCCAAGCGCGACCGACGATCCGGCGCAGCTCGACGTCGACGCAGCCTGCCAGGCGATCAAGAACGGCCGCACGTCGATCGGCATGGGGCTGTTCGCCACCGTCGAGGTCGACGGCCGCTGGCGCATGGGCGACACCGCGCAACCCGAGAGGGCTGGCCAGCCGCTGAAGGTTGCGCTGCGCGTGCAGGCGCCGAGTTGGATCCGCGCGCGCGACGTGCAGCTGTTCGTGAACGGCGTCGAGCGCGAAAAACGCGCCGTTTCCGCCGCGCAGGGCAAACCGACGGATGAGCGCTTGGAGTTCGAGCTCCCCGCGCCGCCGCACGACGCGTGGATCGTGTGCGTCGCCAGCGGCGACGCGGCGCAAGGCCTGTACTGGCCGCAGACCAATCCCTACACGCTCGCCACCACCAACCCGGTGTTCGTCGACGTCGACGGCGACGGTTGGACGAGCCCCGCGGACACCGCGCGCGCATGGCTCAGCGCCAAGCCGAGCGACGCGGAGTTGAGCGCCAAGCTCGCCGGCGCCGATGAGGCGCTGCGGGTGCACACGACGTGGGCGGCCGTGGAGGGCGCACCGCAAGCGCAGCGCCTAGAGCGCGCGCGCAACTTGCTCGGAGACCCGCGCAGCGACGCCGAGCGTGAGTTGCTGCGGCGGCTGGAGTAGCGACGCGTTTCAGGCGAAGACGAGCGTGACGAGCAGCGCGACGATGCACAGGCCCGGGACAACGAGATAACGCGCGAGGCGCGCGAGTCCGACCTCGGCGATCCGCCCGCGGCCGTCAAGCGGCAACTCGAAGGCGAGATCCTCGACCACGCGGCTGGGCTTGCTGTGGCGCGCGTCGAACAGCACGTGGACGGTCTGCCCCACGAAGAAGCGCGCTGGATGCGAGGTGCTGAACTCGACGAAGGCGTTGTGGCCGGGCTCGGACTCGAACTCCACCTGCACCTGCCGCGAACGCCGCTGCTTGCGGCCGGGCCGACGATCGATGCCCCGCACGACGCCTTGCGCAAGGCTTCCCGTGCGCACGAGGTGGAGCGCGTGCGACGACCGCACGAGGCCCCAGCCGAGCAAGAAGCTCGCGATGGCCGGCGCGATCAGGAACAACAACGCTTCGGGGCCGAAGGTGCTCGAGCGCATGCCGACGATGCGCGCGAACTGAGGCTGTTCGCGCGGAAACTCGACTTCGACCGAGGCCCCCGGCTCCACGCGCAGTGTGCTCGAGTACGACGTCGCCCGGCAGCGCCAGCCCGCGTTGTCGAACTCGAAGCTGAAGCGCTGGATCGGACGGCTGCGACCGGAGCGGCGTCGTCCGCCCTCACCCACGCCGGTGTCCTCGACCGCCGTCACGCGCGCCTCGACGCGCTCCAACTCGCCGCGGTAGCGCCACAACGACGCAATGTCCGCGTTGGCGAGCAGGAAGATCGACACCGAGCCGAACACAGCTAGGGCCACCGCGCCAACTTGCAACATCGTCTCGCTCAGTCGGAGCGCGAGCGCAGTGCGGAACGGGACTGCGCGGGGCGGACGCGCGAGCTTCGCGAACGCTGTTGGAGCGAGTGGTTCCATCGTGCGCCGCCTATCAACACGAAATGCCGCGTTGGTTTCAACGCTCCGCAGACTTCTCGCGCGGCGGCGTGAGCGCGCAGCGGAAACCGGCGTGGAACAGCCCCGTGTCGGGGCTCGACTTCATGCGCGCGCTCGGGCGGTAACCGATGCAGTAGTTGTCGCTGCACAGGAACGACCCGCCGCGGTTGACGCGCTTGGGCGCGTTCGGCTCCTGGGGGTCGTAGCTCGACTCCGGTCCCGTAGGATCCACGCTCAACTCACCGCGTTTGGCGTACGTGTCGGGCCGATACCAGTCGTTCACCCACTCCCACACGTTGCCCGACATGTCGTAGAGCCCAAAGCCGTTCGGCGGGAACGACTTGACGGGCGCGGCGCCGAAGAAGCCGTCCTCGACGCGGTTGTGCTCGGGAAAACGGCCCTGCCAGATGTTCGCCAGGTGCGCGCCGCCGGGATTCTTGTCGGCGCCCCACACGTAGCGCTGCCGCTCGAGCCCGCCGCGCGCCGCGTACTCCCACTCCGCTTCCGTCGGAAGGCGCTTGCCGGCCCACTCGCAGTAAGCGCGCGCATCGTCCCACGCGACCTGCACGACGGGCAGCGTTTCGTGCTCGGGCCCGAGCGTGTTCACACCATCGGGCTTGCGCCACGACGCGCCGGGCTGCCACTTCCACCACCAGCCGTTCGTCTGCGCTTGGTCGAGCACGAGCGCGCCGGGCTGCAGATCCTCCGGCTTGGGCCGCTGCGCGCCCGGGCCCGCCTGGCGCATCAGCTCGTCGGCGTCGAGCGGCCGCTCGGCGATCGTGACGTAGCCCGTCGCTTCGACGAAGGCGCGGAACTGTGCGTTGGTGACCTCGGTCGCGTCGAGGAAGAAGCCGCTGACGCGCACGCGGTGCAGCGGGCGCTCGTCGGGCAACCCGTCGTTCGAGCCCATCGTGAATGCGCCGCCGGGGATCCAGAGCATCCCCTCGGGCGCGGCGGTCGGCGCAGCCTCCGATGCGCTCGAGCGCGACGGTTCCGCGCTCTCGCGCGCACAGGCGCCGGCGGCGAGCACAACAAGAAGGGCGCACAGTCGCTGCATCGGTGCGAATGACGTTACCGCGCGCAGGCCCGGCGCGCAGCACGCCGCCCCACGCTCAGCGCGCCGCGACTGCGCTGGGTCGTGCGTCGCTCCAGCCGCCGCCGAGCGCCTTGGCGAGCGCGACGAACTGCAACGCGAGTTCGCCTTCGCTCTCCAAATAGCGATCCTCGAGCGCAAAACGCTCGCGTTCGGCGTCGAGCACCGTGAGGAAGTCGGCCACGCCGCCGACGTACAGCTCGCGCGCGTACGACGCCGCTTGACGCTGCTCGGTCAGGGACTCGCGCAACGCGGCGCGCCGCGCCGAGGCCGCGCCGAGCGCAGCCAGCGAGTTCTCGACTTCCTCGAGCGCGCCGAGCACCACCACGCGGTACTGCGCCAAGGCCTGCTCCTCCCGCGCCGTAGCGGCCTCGACCTGCGCCGCACGCAGGCCAGCGTCGAAGATCGGCAGCGAGAGCGAAGGCAGGATCGATCCACGCAAGGCGGCTGCGTCGAACAGGTCGTCGGTTTCGTTCGCAAGCCAGCCGAAGCCGGCGCCGAGCGAAACACGCGGATAGCGCTGGGCCACGGCGACGCCCAGGCGCGCGCTGGCCGCGGCGCAGGCGCGCTCGGCCTGGCGCACGTCGGGGCGTTGCGCGAGCACCTCGACGGGCTGCGCGACGGCGAGGGCGAGGCGTGCAAGCGGAATCGCGCCGACCTCGCCGAGTTCGACCTTCAGCGCCGACGGCGCGACGCCGACGAGCACGCCGAGCCGGTGCAGGCGCGCGGCGACCTGCGCCTCGAGCGCGGGCGCGTCGGCGCGCGCCGCGGCGACCTGGGCGCGCGCACGCGTCGAGTCGAGCTCGCTCGCGACGCCCGCGTCGGCGCGCAGCACGACGATCTGCGCCGTCTCGTCCTGCACCTCGATGCGTTGGCGCGCGGTGGCGAGACGTTGTTGGAGCACCCTCAGCTCGACATAGTTGCGCGCGATCTCCGCCACCAGACTGACGGCCGCCGCGCGGCGCGCTTCTTCGAGCGACTGCGCGTCGGCGAACGCCGCTTCGACGCCGCGCCGCAGGCCGCCGAACAGGTCGAGCTCCCAGCGTGCGTCGAATCCGACGCTCCAACTCGAGATGTCGCGCTGCCCGAAAAACGGGGCGCCGCCTTGGTTCAACGTGCTGCGCCGGAAGCGTTCGAACGACGTCGAGCCGTCGACCTGGGGAAGAAGCTCCGCGCGCGAACCGCCGAGCACAGCGCGGGCCTCGCTCACGCGCGCGAGTGCGAGTTCGAGTTGCGGGTTCGCTGTCAAGCCGCGTTCGACGAGCGCGTCGAGCTGCGCGTCGCCGAACGAACTCCACCAGCGCTCGAGCGCGACCGGCTGCGCCACCGAAATCGCGGTCTCACTCCACTGCGCGGGTGCGTCGACCTGCGGCCCCGCGTAGTCGGGGCCAACCGCCGCGCAGGCGCTGAGGAGCACCGCTGCGGCGCATGTCGCCGCGGCGGCGCGAGTCGCGCGAGTCACTGCCCGCCTCCGATCGGCGGCGCTTCGACGAACACGTCGACTTGTTGGCCGACGTAGACCTTCATCGCGGCGGGATCGAAGCGGTAGAGCACCTGGAGCACGCGCGTGTCGACGCGTTCGGTGCTCTCGCCGGTGAGCGAGCGTTTGGGCACGACGTACGGCTCGACTCGCACGAACTCGAGCGGCGTCTTGATCTCGCGGTTACCGCGAACGAAGGCGTACGCCCGTGCTCCCTCGCGGAAGCGCCAGGCGTCGTTCTCGTCGAGGTCGGCGCGCACGTGCAGCTCGCGGACTGCGCCGAGCACGATCAACGGCCGCGCGAGAACGCCGAGCGGCGCGTACTCGCCCTTGTGGACATTGACCTGCAGGAGCCGCCCGTCGATCGGCGCGCGCACGGCGGCGCGTTCGATCTGGATCTCCATCGAACGCACGCGCGAGGCCGCCTGCGCGAGCTCCGCCTGCGCCACGGCGAGGTCGGGCTTCCACGCGCCGTCGCGCTGCAGGTCGAGCGCCGCCTGCACGGCCGCGAGGCGCGCGCTCGCCGCTTCAACAGCGGCGCGGCGGCGGGTGCGCTCTTCGCGACTCATCGCGCGTGGATCGCTGATCGCGTCCGCCAGCGCAAGCTGGTCGCGCGCCTCGGTCAACGCGGCTTGCGCCTCGACCACGCGCGCTTCGGCCGCGCGCACGTCCTCGACGCGCGGCAACGACTTGAGGCGCTCGACCCGCGCCAGCGCGGCGTCCACTGCCGCACGCTCGACCTCGAGTTGCGCCTCGAGATCGCGCACGTCGATGCGCAGCAGCAAATCCCCGGCGCGCACGTCTTGGCCAACAACCACGGGCGCTTCGGTCACGACGCCGGGGACCAGCGCCGCGATGGCGACGTTCTCCGAGCTCGCCTCGACGATGCCCGCGCCGGCGATGTACGACTCGAACGGAGCGCGCGCAGGCTCGACCGCGGGCGGCGGAGGCGTGGGCGTCTGCGCGGTCTGGATCACCGTGCGTGTGGCGGTCGCGACGCCGGCGATGGCGAGCAGCGGAATGAGGTACTTGACGATCATGGCGCAACCTGTGGAGTCGGACGTTTCAGAGCTGGCTCGCGGAGTCGACGATCTTGGAGATGCGGCCGTCGTCCATGACGGCGATGCGGTCGGCGAACGAGAAGATGCGGGCGTCGTGCGTCACCACGACGAGCGTGCGTTCGCCGCCGAGCGCGACGGAGCGCATCAGCTCCATCACCGACGCGCCGGTCTGGTGGTCGAGGGCACTGGTCGGCTCGTCGCAGACGATCAGGCGCGGTTCGTGCACGAGCGCGCGCGCGATCGCGACACGCTGCTGCTGTCCGCCGGAGAGTTGCGACGGGCGCGACTCCGTGCGCGAGCCGAGCCCGACGCGCTCGAGCATCTCGCGCGCCTTCTCAACCGCCTTCTTGCGCGGGACGTCGCGCAAGAGCAGCGGCACGGCCACGTTCTCGGCCGCCGTCAAGGACGGCAGCAGGTTGAAGGCCTGGAACACGAAACCGAGCGTCGAGCCACGCCACAGAGCCTTCTGCGCGCCGCGCAGTCCGCCCATGTCGCGTCCGAACACGGAGCACTGACCCTCGTCTTGGTCGAGGATGCCCGCGATCACCGAGATCAGCGTGGTCTTCCCGCAACCCGAGGGCCCGACGAGCATGAGCAGTTCGCCCGCCTTGACGTCCAAGTCGATGCCGCGCAGGGCCGGCACGCGCGCTTCGCCCGCGCCGTACGACTTCTTGACCCCGCGCAAGTTCACTGCGGTCTGCATGGCGCGCCTCAGCCCTTGAACACGATCGCGGGCTCGAGCCGCGCGACCTTCCAGATGCAGATCAGGGCCGAGAGCGAGCAGATGATCAGCACCACGCCGCCGCTGATGGCGAGCAGCTGCCAGGGCATGCGGAAAGCGAGTTCGGTGGTCGACGTCAGGCGCCCGAAGGTCGCCGCGCCGCCGACGCCCATGCCCCAGCCGAGCGCACCGACGAGCAGCGCCTGCAGGAGGATCATGCGCACGAGCCGTCCGTTGGTCGCTCCCATCGCCTTGAGCGCGCCGAAATGCTTCAAGTTGTCGAGCGTGAAGTTGAAGAACGTCTGACCGGCGATGATCGTCCCGACGAGAAAGCCGAGCAGGACGGACATGCCGAAGTTGATCGGGATGCCGGTGTACTTGAGGAAGTACTGCATCGTGATCCACTTAAAGTCCTCGCGCGTGTGCGCGCGCAGGCCCGTGGCGGCGCTGATGCGCGTGCACAGCTCGAGCGGATCGACGCCCGGCTTGGCCTTGGCCAGCACGAACGAGAGCAACTTGCGCTCGCGCGGTGCGAAGCTCGTCGCGCGCGAGAAGGTCGTGTACACGACCGGCTGCGACTGAAAGGTGCGCGAGACTTTGCAGATGCCGACCACCACGCCGCGGCGGTCGTTGATCTCGAGCGAGTCGCCGATGCGCAGCGGCGCCCGCGAACCGTCCGGCAGCACGCGCGCGAGCTTGCCCTTGGCGCTGCGCTCGTCGACGATCACCGCGTCGTTCTGGCGCAGGTCTTCCACGCGGCCGTCGACCATCTGGATCGGCGCGCCGATCAGCGTCGCGTCGTCGACGCCGATCACGACGCAGCTCTGGAAGTTGCCGTTCGAGAGACGCGCCTTGAGCAGGCCCTTGTAGAGCGGCGTGGCCCACTCGACGCCTTCGACGCCGCGCACGCGGTACAGCTCGGTGTCCTGCAGCGGCTTGATGTCGTCGATGTACTGGACCTTCTCGTCCATCACCCACACGTCGGGCGTGGGCAGGTCGGTGATCGTCGCGAAGGTGCGCGACATGATCCCGGTGAAGATCGCCGACTGCTGCGTGATGAGCAGCGACGCGAAGGTGATGCCGATGAGGATGCCGATGTACTTGGCGCGGTCGCCGATCAGCATCTTGAGCGCGACGAAGTTCACTTGGCTCTCTCCTTCGAGGAGGAGCGTCGCGCTGTTCGCCGCGCTGCGGGCGCCGCGGCGGCGCTCGGCGCGCGCATGCCCGCGGCGAGGAACGCGACCAGTTGCGTCAGAGTCCCTTCGATGTCGTCGGGATCGCACAAACCGCGCGACATGGCGCGCAGCGCGTGCTGATCGCCGGCCGCGCTCCTCACCGCGCCCATCATGAAGTGCATGCGGTACGCGATCTCCTGGGCGCTCAGGTGCGGGAGCGAGCGCGCGAGCGCGGCTTCCAGGCGCGGCTTGATGACCTTGAGCGGCCCCTCGGCGATGCGCTTCCACATCGAGGCGTCCTCGAACTGGCCGCGCGCGAACAGACGCAGCGAACAGCCCGCGCCGCCGGCGGCGGCGTGCGAACGCAGCACCGGGCCGACCAGGATCGTGAGCAACTCCTCGAGTTCGAGCGGACGGCCCACCGCACGCTCCTCGGCGGCGTCGAGCAGCGCCAACCGCTCGCGGTTGATCGGCGCCATGACGCGCTCGAGCACCGCCACGAAGAGCTCTTCCTTCGAGCCGAAGTGGTAGTTGACCGCCGCGAGGTTGGCCTCGGCGTCGTTCGTGATCTCGCGCAGGCGCGCCCCCGCAAATCCATGCTCGGAGAAGTGGCGCTCGGCGGAATCGAGCAAACGCTCGCGCGTCTGAGCCGTGGGGCGCTCGCGGGGTTCGGTGGGGCTAATAGTCGAACGTTCGTTTCAAACGAATGTTCGACTGACTCGCGCTCGATGTCAAGGCTCTCGGCGAAGGAACTCCCGCCGGCTCGCGGCGAGGCAGGAAACGGCGTCAGCCGCTTTGCTTCGTGCGGCGCCGGATCGGGATCTGCACTTCCGACCACTTGTCGCGACCGCGCATCTCGGGACCGTTGTAGTACAGCGACCGCGGCGCGCCGGCGGCTTCGAAGCGCCCGTCGCGCTCGAGCCATTCGCGCATCTGAGCCAAACCCTCGTTTGCACGCTCCGTCTCGTATTCGCCGCGCTGTCCGAGCGAGAGCACGAGCACCGGCTCGCGGTCGACCACGCTCACCGAGCCATCCTCCTCGATCTTGCCCATCTCGGGCTGCCGGTAGAGGAAACTCATGGTCCAGGGCCCCTTCTCGATCTTCCCGTCGCCGTCGATGCCGGCGTAGTCCATCTCGACCGGCGAGGTCATCGCGATTTCGCGCTCCTTGATGTGGTTGAACAGCGGCCAGAAGCCGACGTTGCGCCCCACGTCGGGCCACATCGAGGCGCGGAACTCCGCGCGCCGGGCTTTCGGGTAGCTCTTGATTTCGAGCGCCTCAGGGGGCGTCGGCGCCGGATAGCCAGCGGGCAACGCTGTCGTGATCCGGCAGCGCTCGAAGCTCCACACGTCCGCTCCTTCGACCCCGGAGGCAGGCGCGCACTCGACGCGTGCGGCCTCGTTGCCGCCGACGCGGACCGGCGTCGCAAAGAGAGTTGCATCCACTTCAGCTGCATCCTGTTGCGAGCGGTTGACCACGTTGTCCTGGAGGCAGGCTGCGCACAGCAGGGTTCCGGTGAGTCCGACGGCCAGGGCGATTTGGTTGCGTTTCATGCGGAGGCACTTCGCCACAACCGGCCGCCCGGATTCGCGCCCACCGAATCCGATTTAGCGAATCCAGCGCGCGCAGCGCCGCGAATCCCTGCCCGTTCCGCGGAGAACGCTATCGGTGAAACGCCGCAGTGCTCCGCATTCCAAGAACACCACCAGGGGCGCGACTGCCCCTCCCATCACGGAAAGAACCCATGCTCCTCACGCTCCTCGCCCTGTCGCTCTCCCCGCTCCCGCAACAGTCCACGTGCTCTTCGGCGGCCACCGCCAATGCGCACATGGAAGGCAAGTCGATCCTCGACACCGCGGTCGCGGCCGGGAGCTTCAACACTCTCGCCGCCGCCGTCGGCGCCGCGGGCTTGAAGGAGACCCTGAGCGGCCCCGGTCCGTTCACCGTGTTCGCGCCGACCGACGCAGCTTTCGCCAAGCTTCCGAAGGACACGCTCGACTCGCTGCTCAAGCCCGAGAACAAGGGAAAGCTCGCCGACATCCTCACCTACCACGTGGTCGCCGGCAATGTGCCCGCCGCGCAAGCGCTGAAGCTCGACTTCGCGCCGACCGTGCTCGGTCAAGCCGCGCGTCTGGAAGTGACCAAGGGCGAGGGCGGCAAGACCGTGCTCACGATCGACGGCGCGCGCGTCGTCACGACCGACATCGTGTGCTCGAACGGCGTCATCCACGTCATCGACGCGGTGATCCTGCCGCGCCCGAATATCGTCGAGACCGCCAAGTCGACGGGCAAGTTCAACACGCTGCTCGCCGCCGCCACGGCCGCGGGCCTCGTGGAAGCGCTCTCGGGCAAAGAGCCGCTGACCGTGTTCGCGCCGACCGACGCGGCCTTCGCCAAGCTGCCCGCCGGCACGGTCGAGAACCTGCTCAAGCCCGAGAACAAGGACCAACTCGCGGCGATCTTGAAGCTCCACGTCGTCAGCGGCCGCAAGCTGGCCAAGGACGTGCTGGCCGCGAAGGAACTGGCGACGCTCAACGGCAAGCCGCTGAAGGTGGCCATGTCGGGCGACTCCGCCACGATCGGCGGCGCGGTGATCGCGGCGACGGACGTGCTCGCCGGCAACGGCGTGATCCACGTGATCGACAGCGTGATCCTGCCCTGAGGAATCGTGCCTCGAAAACGCGCCGTCCTGACCGGCGCAACTCGTGGGTTGATTCGAAAGTCCGCCGCAGACGTCAGGTAGTTCGGCGCTTCCCGCAAGGCGCGAGGATTCCAGGCGACCTGAATAGGTCGCCGAATCGGAGCAACGCAGCGGGGGGCGGCGAGGCGCGTGAGATATGCGGCGCAATTTTGAATCAACCCACTAGCGCGGCGTTCGCTCCAAGTGAGACGGGAGCGAGCGCCGCGTGTGCATTTCGAAGGCGTTGCTCAGGGCAAATGCAGGAGCGCGCGCGCGGAGACTGGCGCGAGAGGTTGACCGATGCGGGACGTCTTCAATCCAAGTTCGGCGCCGCCCGTGCGGTTGAACCACTCCACGCGCAGCGCGTGCGCGCCCGCGGCCAGCGCAACACGCCCGCGGGCCTCGACGGTTCCGTGTAGTCCGTCGTTGTCGACGACGAGCGCGCCGTCGATCCACATGCGGCTTCCGTCGTCGCTGGTGAGTGCAAACTCGTAAACGTCGTCATGTTCGACGGTGATCAGACCGGCGAAGCGCGCGCCCACGCGCTCTTCGCGCGCGGGAACAGCGATCGTGTCGACGACATCGACAGAGCGCGGTGCGAGCGCGCTGAAGTCCGGCAAGCGCTCCCAATCTCCGCTGAAGACTTCGCGGCGCAGGCCGGGCACAGCGCCCTCAGCGCTCAGGGCCGACGCAGGCGTCGCCCGCGAGAAGTTGCGCTCGACAACGGCGGTTACGACGCGCCCGTCGTGCACGCCGACAGCGCGCAGACGAGTCGATCGCTCCATTTCGAGCGGTCGTGCATAGCGCGCCGAACGCTGATCGGGCAGCGAGCCGTCGAGCGTGTAGTGCAGCGCGAGGCCAGCGCCGCCGACAAGTTCCACCTTGAGCGGATTCACGAAGATCTCCGAGGCCGCTTCGATGCGTGGAGCGCGGTAGACGATCGGCGCGCCCTTGAGGCCCAGCGTCACCACGTAAGCGTGCTCAGCCTGCGGCGCTGAGAGCAGCTTCACGACCAGATCCGAGCCGCGGCGCTCGACGGGCAGTGCGATGCGCGGTCCGGACAAATACCCGGCGGACAACGGCTCGTTGCCCAGACCCGCGAGCACGAGCTCGCCGTTCGTCGGCGTGTCGAACACGTGCAGGAACATGAGCGTGTCGTCGCCTTGGCGCTTGAGTGTGCAGCGCCCCCAGGTGAGCGCGTCGAGCGGACTCGCTTGGGTTCCGTAGATCGCGGCGCCGTAGCGCTTGGTCCACGCGCCGATCTCCTTCAGGCGCTCAACCGCCTCGGGTGGGAACGTCCCGTCCGCGCGCGGCCCGATGTTGAGCAGGTAGTTGCCGCCCTTCGACGCGACGTCGACGAGCATGCGAACCATCTCCCGCGACGACTTCCAATTCGTGTCGTAGGCGTTGTAGCCCCAGTTCCCGTTCATCGTCATGCAGGTTTCCCAGTCGACGCCCGGCAGTCCGGTCGCGGGGATCTCCTGCTCGGGCGTCCCGAAGTCGCCCACGGCTTCGCTCGACTGCGAGAAGCCCGCCATACCGCCGCGGTGCACGTCGACGCGGTTGTTGACGAGCATCGCCGGCGCGAGCTTGCGGCAGTGTTCGAAAAGCTCGACGCCGTACTCGTGCGTCCACGTGCTCTCCCACTCGCCGTCGAACCACATCACGTGGGGCTGGTAGTTGCGCGCGAGCTCCTCGACCTGGCCGTGCAGGTAACGCCGAAAGCGCTGAAAGTCCGCGCCCTCGCTCGAGCGCGTCTTCTCCCAGTCACGGCGCGGCAAGTAATCGGGGTGCTGCCAATCCATGATCGAGTGGTACGTGCAGAACTTCACGCCGTGGCGCTCGCACGCCTCGCTCAGTTCCTTCATCACGTCGCGTCCGAACGGCGTGTTCATCACGTCCCACTCGGTCAGCTTCGAATCGAACAGCGCGAAGCCGTCGTGGTGTTTGCTCGTGATGACGAGGTACTTCATTCCCGCATCGGCCGCCAAACGCGCCCACGCGTCCGCATCGAAGGCGGTCGGGTTGAACTGCGGCTGGAACTTGGCGTACTCCTCGAGCGGAATCTGGGCCGTGGTGCGGATCCACTCGCCGTGGTTCGTGCGCTCGCCCCACTTGCCGGCGGGAATCGCGTACAGCCCCCAGTGGATGAACATCCCAAAGCGCGCTTCGCGCCACCAAGCGATGCGCTCGTCGTGCGTCAGGCGCGTCTCAGCACTCGAGGAGGGCGAGGCGGACTCCGCGCTGGGTTCCGAACGGCAGGCGGACAGGAGTGGCAACAGCAGTGCCAAGAGCTTGGGACGCATGCGCGAACCATAGAAACGCCGGGGCGTTGAACGCAACGCAGTGCGGGCTTGGCGCAGCCCTCTCCGAACTCAGCGCAAGAGCCGCTCGAGCGCTGCGACGGCGTCCGGCACGGCTCTTCCGCAGTGCACGAGCCTGCCGTCGGCGTCGAGAACGACGATGGCCCAACGCGAGCCGTAGAGTTCG
>Ga0169931_10001448_pt1 | contig 39170 bp, 37 predicted proteins | sample Kivu_15m_20L_FD_129675 | JGI IMG/M metagenome (GOLD analysis project Ga0169931, IMG submission 129675) | Freshwater microbial communities from Lake Kivu, Western Province, Rwanda to study Microbial Dark Matter (Phase II) - Kivu_15m_20L... | ecosystem: Environmental > Aquatic > Freshwater > Lake... | reverse complement strand
TCAAGATGTCAGATGACGCCAAACTAGATATAGTTTGCTACGACTTGACATTACACAAATTGGCATAAAACCAATCCCACTTAGGTGGGTGTCAATAAATGTCAGGCCCTGAGTTCATCGGCTTGTATTAATTCGTCAAGCTCCTTTTTTAATTCCGAAACCTTCAAGATGAGAATTGACGAGATTTGAAATAATGAAATTTAACTCTCCTTCTGTCAAATCATTTGCAATTTTCAATACATCTTTCATTTTGTCATTTAATTCTTCCCGTTTGGCTTGAGGAATATACGGCATTTTTATTAACATTTTTGATATTAATAAAAAAGAATAGACGAAGTACTTTCTATGCGGAAGACCGACGCTTTGCTGATCGCTTTTTTTTAGAGGACCTCTTCTTAGAGGACCGACGCTTTGGTGATTTAGATTTCTTGGCTGGAGACCGCCGCTTTGCTGATCGCTTTTTTTTAGAGGACCTCTTCTTAGAGGACTTTCGCTTTGGTGATTTAGATTTCTTAGCGGAGCGACGCTTTGCAGACCTCTTCTTAGAGGACCGACGCTTTGCTGATCGCTTTTTTTTAGAGGACTTCTTCTTAGAGGACTTTTGCTTTGGTGATTTAGATTTCTTGGCTGAAGAGCGACGCTTTGCTGAACGCTTTTTTTTAGAGGACTTCTTCTTAGAGGACTTTTGCTTTGGTGATTTAGATTTCTTGGCTGAAGAGCGACGCTTTGCTGATCGCTTTTTTTTAGAGGACTTCTTCTTAGAGGACAAACGTTTAGGTGATGCTTTTGGAGATCTTCTTCCATTTGATTTTCGTTGGTGTGTTGCAAGTCTGCAATGACCACTTTCTTTATTTCGACGTTGGCCAGGAGGGCAAGAATCACTGGAAGAGGGAGAGTTTTTCTTTCTGCCTTTAGTCGCATTTCGGCACCGCCCAGTCTCGCGGCTTCTCACTTTTCCTGGAGGACAAGGTTTAGGCGAAGACCTTTTCTTGGAGCTACGTTTGCGTGAAGACTTTTTCTTTGAGCTACGCTTACGTGAAGACTTTTTCTTTGAGCTACGCTTACGTGAAGACTTTTTCTTTGAGCTACGTTTGTTTCTACACCTCCCCGTTTCTTTATTTCTTACTTTACCTGGAGGGCAAGGTTTAGGTGATTTCTTTTTATAAATTGGAAAGTCATCGCTATCTGAATCTGAATCAAAAGAATTTGAAGATTGTGAGGTAGATGGTGGTGTGTATAAGATCATGTCGGTACTGGTACTGCTTGCATCGGATGATGAAGCTAGTGGTGCACTTGGTGCGGGGGGATTATAAAGAACAAGTTCAGAACTTGATACGGTAGGTTCCAGGGCACTGCTTTTTTTTTCAGTGCCGTAGAATTTTTCCCAATACTTGTCATCACTGTCAATTTCTTCTGAAAAATCAATGACACTTGATTCATCTCCAAATTCAGAGGTCAATTCTTCAATTTCGTCATCTTGTTTGCTTTGTTTAGGGCTTCTGGGGCTGGGGAAAGAATCCGAAGCCGGAGAGCTTGTTGAAAGCGTTGGCAAAGATGGCAGTGGGAATAAGCTCATTTGTATTATATCTTACATAAACAATTTTTTTTTCTATAAAAAGTGAATTAAAAGAGTTTTGCAAAAATGAATAATAATAATGGAAGAACCGGAACACACGTATAGAAATAAGATATACAGGAAATTTCTAGACTTGCTTTTGTGTTACTCTCCTGAAAAAGACGAAAGTGTTACAAGAAAATGCGCATTAAATCTTGAAAGAGGTATTTTCAATTATGCATTGGAAATGTACTCACACAATATCAGATATTGCTCCACATGGAATACCAAGTTTCAACATATGTACATGAATAGAGCTGTTACTATATATACAAATTTAAATCCCAATTCTTCAATAGGAAACAAGAGCTTGATATTAAAACTATTAAACAAAGAATTTACCGAGTTTGAATTGTGTAAATTCACTCCAAAAGAACTCTTTCCGGAACGATGGAAAGAGTTGAATGAAAAATATGGCGAAAAGGAAGTAGATGTACAAAAAGAGGAAGTGGCTGACGGCTTGTTTAGGTGTGGCAAATGTAAAACATACAAAACCACATATTATCAGCGACAAATTCGGTCAGCAGACGAACCGATGACAACTTTTGTCACATGTTTGAATTGTAATAATAGATGGAAGTTTTGTTAAAGAAGAGTCATTTAAAAAAAGTAAAAAAGTGAATTCAAAAATTAAAGCGTAATTTATTAAAATGTATACAGGCACATGGGCAATAAATTACTACTACAAGAAAGGAGACATTGTTTCAGCATACATGGCATCACCATTTGAAGCACCATCGCTGTACATTTGTTGTTCGGATCATTGTTCCTCCAATTGTATGTTTCCATCGAAAGAGGATATATATTGGGTTTATGTGGACATTGATCAATTACCTATATTTCAAATGCCAGTGCTCCAACCTACCCCACCCCCAAGACCTTCCTCGGCATCTCCAAAGCGCGAAAATACGTTAAAAAGAAAGCTTGTAAATGCAGAAAAGAATTTGAGTTCATACAAGAAACAAAAGTTAGAGCACGGGCGTGATTTAGATGTTCGGGAACAAATTTTGTTACTTGACGTTAATGTCAAAACAAAAAGCTTTTTGATGGACAAGTACATGTCAATTTCAACTTCCACGTCAACTGATTATGCAAAAGGTATGGCATGGCTAAAAACCGTGCTTAAATTACCTTTTGGGAAAAACAAACCTTTTAAAGTATCAAATAAAAGCGAAATCAAAGATTATATTCAAAAGGTGAAAGAACGACTTGATCAGGATGTATTTGGCTTGGAAGAAGTGAAGCAAGACATTCTTGAATTTGTTGCACGAAAAATATCTAATCCTTCATGCAAAGGACACGTTTTGGCTTTGTGTGGTGTACAAGGAACTGGTAAAACAAAATTGATCAAAAGTTTGGCATTTGCTCTCGGGTTACCCATGTATCAAATTAATTGTGGAGGATTGAATGATGTCAGTTCAATTACGGGGCATAGTGAAACATACGTGGGGTCAAAACCTGGGAAAATTGTAGAAATATTACAAATGAGCAATTGCATGAATCCCATTGTTTATTTAGATGAAATTGACAAAATTAGTGAGCAAAAAAGTGTAGAGATAAATGGTGTATTGACTCATTTATTAGACGAGGAACAAAATAACAAATTTCAAGACAATTACCTTTCAAATATCGACATTGACCTTTCAAAAGTGTTTTTTATTGTTGCTTTTAATGATGAAAACAAAGTTGACAGAATAGTTCTGGACCGTATGCATGTTATTTACATTGATTCACCTGCTTTAGAACAAAAAGTGACATTATGTCAGGATAAAATGATACCTGAAATTGTAGAATCTATAAAGTTTGATTTAAATGTTGAAATGGACAAAGAAGTTATTGAATATATTATACTCAATAAATGTTTGAAAGAAACTGGAGTGAGGCAACTTAAAAAAGTGTTGGAAAAAATACTGAACCGCTTGAACTATGACATTCTTATTGATAATGTAGATGGATTGTTGAAAAATAAAAAAATTGTTATTACAAGAGCATATATTGACACAATACTAAAAACCAATGTAGAAGATGCCTCATATCTTAGTATGTATGGATAACTTATTCAAAATAATCCTGGACCCGGGCGTCTTGTTTTTTAAAGTTTAAACTCAGTATTAAAAATGCAATTGTGAGCATTAATACACCCAACACTTTATAAAATGGCATCTTTTTCAAGTTTTGATGATAATTATTTTTATTGTTATTCTTCATTGCATTGTGATGAACAATATATTTATTCGTTGTCATTCTACTTTTGGGTTCTTGTAAGATATTCATAGCAAGAAATTGCTTATTTAATAGCAAGAAATTTTAATTACACAGGTAGACTATTCATATAAATAATATGCCCCTCACTATTGTTATCTGCACTACTTGAATCATCATGCGTTTCTTTATTAAAAGACACTCCTAAAACGGCAAGCTTGTTTCCAATGTCCCTTAACGTTGTATCAATTTTCAAAATAATAATGTCTAATTGTGAAGATGTATTTGGATCATTTTGATACGTAAACTTTAGATTTTCAATCCCTACACGTGCAAATTCCATTTCTCTCATAACAAGATAAATTTCTTCACACAGTTTGTTGAATTCAATAGTTTGCATGCTACTTTTTTCGTAATTTCGACCATCTTCAATCTTGTAAGAGTCATTTGGTTTATACAAAGGCTTTTGTCTTGACATGTACTTTGAATTCACAATGTGAGATAAAGTCTCAATACATTCTGTTACAATACTATTGATTTCAAAAACAGCTTGTTTTCGAGAGTCGCTATTGACAAATCGTTTTAAAGGCTGGTAAATCCTTTCCGATTCAAGCGAAATGAGACCATCACAACTGCGAGAAATCCTACCATTCTTTTGAATTTTCCCAAGTATTTTCAAGTTGATCAATAGTTTGTCTGGAATCATACTATATTATCACAAACCTAATTTAATACTACTAAACAAATAAAATCTGAAACAAAACAAATAAAATCTGAAACAAAACAAATAAAATCTAAAACAAAACAAATAAAATTGGTATTTAAACACTAGGCATATTTTTTGAAATATATGAGACCTGATTGGGACACATATTTTATGAACATTGCAGAAGTTGTGAAAACAAGGTCTTTAGATTTCAAAAAAGTAGGAGCCGTATTGGTTTCATGCTTTGATAAAAGAATCATCAGTACAGGTTACAATGGAATAAGGTCTGGGTTGCAAGATTATGAGATAGATTGGAATAATCGCGAGCTAGTACATGATGTTGTGATACATGCTGAAACCAATGCTGTTTTATATGCGCAAAGCAAATTTGAAAATGCCATATTGTACACTACATTATCACCTTGCAAATCATGTATAAAACTTTTAAGTGCTACAAACATTAAACAAATTATCTATAAAGATAAACACAAGGATATTGATAAAGTAAAGGAATTGTGTCAATTTTACTCTATAGAAATGACACAATACAAAACACCTTGATTTAAAAATGAAAAATTATTTGTTTAACAACAAACATTAAAAACAAAGATGGAGAGCAAATCTAGACTTTTGCAGAAAATCACTAATCTCCAAAGCGATGTGCAGTATTTGATATCAAAAACGAAAAATAAGGAATTGCCAACCGAGGATCGGAACAAATGTGTTAATGAAAAAACTAAAAAAACAAATGAGCTTAAAATGCTGATCAAACAATCTCGTGAAACACAAAAGACACCCCAAACACCTAAAAGCGAGGTACCAAAGGTCAGAAAAGTCAAAGCAGAGCGCGAGAAATTAAAGGAAGAGTTTATGGATTATGTGAAAAAGGAAAAAGAGTATTTTGAGAAAGATTCAAAAAAACTGCCAGGTATTGTTTTCTTACACAATTCCATTTTGAGCGAATACGGACTTTGTCCTTACATTGACGCAACCAGCTTTAGCTGCGATGATATTTATCAAAAACGCTTAAATTGGTTAAATGAGCAAAAAGACAAGGGCGAGTTATATTACGAACTTAATAAACAACTCTTTTCTGAAGAAGAGACGGACAAACTATGTGCCGAAAAAACATCTTTGGAGGACAAGCTTGACGACATGATACAACTTTTATTGTCGGAATCACAACGTCAACTATATACCGAGACATTGGATGCTTTTGTGGCATACATTAGTTGTAAAATAAAAACGAAAATTATGAAAGAAAAGTACAAGAACATTGTTCACAGTTTATCTATTTTAAAGAAAGAATGTGGCTTAAGTATCAATGAATATTGGGGGTGTAAATACAATACATGTATACAAACGAATGAGTTGATGAGCGACACGCAGTTGAAGCATGACTTGTATATCACGGACATGTTTCACAAGCATGTTGAAGATTACAAAGACATGATTGATTCGATCCAAATTAAGCAAAAATTCAAGGAAAATAATATAAAATCATTAAAGAATGAACTTTATCTTTATTTGACAAAGCAAAAGGTATTTGGTAATTTGAGGGCGACAGTGCAGGCACAGCAAGCCGGAAAGTATTTTAGACGGTGGGTCTTGTTGAGCAAAGAAGAGATTGACGAAAGGTTTTTTTCATTTGCTGTTTATTATATTGAAAAAAATGAACCGAACGTGACACTTGAAAAGAAAAATATTCTAGTTGATAACCTGAGTAAACTGCTCCAAGACTCGTATCGTTCAAAGGAAATGATTTACAGAGATTTGAAATGGAACACGACTAAAGGGATGATTGAAAACATTAAAACATTATCATACGACAAAGAAAGTTCAAAATTTATGTTAAAATCAAGTAAATCCCATTTATCAATCAAGACTACTAAATCGTTATCGAAAAGAACAATTATTACAAAGGAAAATGAAAAAATCATCAATGAAGAAATGTTGTATTATATAGTAGAAATGATGAAACATGCGGAGCTTACGTCTTTAACGGCAGAAGACTGCACAAACATGTTTGAAAAAATCAAAGCAAAACTGCGTGTAAAAAAGATTAATAGCAACGATAAGGGTATTATAGAGACAAAGTTCAACGAAATGTTCAATTTGATTAAGCAAAACAATTGTTCAAATACTGATTAAATTTTAAAAACTATTATTAATGGGGGCGTTTTCATTAATAATTTTATCAGATGCTAAGAGCAATGTTCATAACAGCAGTGACTTTATCGACGCGTTTATGGAGATGCAATCAAGAGGGCCAGACAATACAAGTTATATCACGGAAGCGATGCCATTGTTGTCAAAAACAAATCCCAAGCACATGACAGTGCTTTCCAAAAGTGAGATCAAAGAGTACATTCCTTTTAAGTTTGTATTGGGGTATCATAGATTAAGTATAAATGATTTAAGCGACAATGCGATGCAACCCTTTGAGGACCCGATTTTGCACAAAGTGATGGAGTATCCTGAACTCCGACTCCGCCCTTGTAGAAAGCTTGTATGTAATGGTGAAATATACAATTACAATGAAATAAAGGAAACCGAGTCATTTACAGACAAGGACTTGCAGTCCCAGTGTGATGTCGAAGTCATCATGCCACTTTATATAAAGCATGGAATAGAAGAAACCTTGCAAAGAATAAATGGAGACTTTTCGTTTGCCATTCTTGAAAATCCAAACACATTTATAACAAAAAATGTCAATGTATTTGTTGCACGAGACTCTTTAGGATTAAAACCGTTGTACATGATTAAAGACACAATTCATCACAATTATATATTTTCGACAGAAATTAAAGGAATACCAAAGTATTTACTCAACAATAAATCATTTGAGCTTTGTGAAGTGCCACCCGGGACTTACTGGTCATTTCAAAATGCACTAACAAAATGCGGAGAGGAATTTACAAGATACGCGGATTGGAGTTTTTATAGTAATTTGTTAAATTGTTCAGTATCACAAACAGATCCGGATACATTATCAAATGTGTACAAGGAAATAAAAGAGAAACTGACAACTTCTGTTGTAAAACGATACTCCAACAAAACATTAGGAGTTCTTTTGTCTGGAGGATTTGATAGCTCTATTATTCTAGCCATTTTGATAGAATATTTGATGTCCATCAAACATGATTTTGTAACTGATCCAATATCTACTTTTACAATTGGCGACCCATCAAGTTTGGATGTCATTGCGGCTCAAAAATGCATCAATTATTTTGAAAACAAATACGATATTGATATACAACAGCATTTTGTATCAATTGCGGATCCAGATAAAGTCAATAATTGCATTGATGAGATTGTAGTTGTTTTGGAAACATGGGATCAAAAGACTATCAAATCTAGCATTCCTTTTTATTATCTCTTCAAATACATTTCACAACAAACAAATGTAAAGATACTGCTGACGGGTGAAGGTTTAGATGAAATATGTGGCTACAATGACTTGTTCAAATCAGACGACCAACATTTCCAAGCTTCAAGCATACAATTGTTAACAAATATGCACAAACGTGATTTATTAAGGGCTGAAAAAATTGCTGCTTTTTATGGTATTGAAACGAGACACCCGTTTTTAGACACAGATTTTCTTGAATACATGTTGTCACTACATCCCCGTATAAAACGACCGGTGCAATACAAAGTGTCAGAGCCGCCAATTGAAAAATACATTGTTAGAAGAGCCTTTGCTGGATATCTCGATGAAGAAATTTTGTGGCGTAGAATGAAAAATGTTGTGAGCAATAATAAACTTGTTCAACAACAACTGCCAAGTAATGATGACTATTACAAAATAGTTTATAACAAATATTTTGCTAAATCTGCTTAACGCGTTTTTGCGTTCACCAACAACAAGAAAACATAAAGAATTCGTTTAATATACGATATATTTTCTATAGGGATATTCTAAATGGATACCATATCTGATTTGCTGAGCACTTTTTTTGTAAGCAAGTCTAGAAAACATCAAAGCAAATCATATATTGATGAATCTACACAGATAGACAACATTCAAACAGAACCTTCACAACCAGAAAAAGAAGCTACACAAACACAAAAAGAAGAACCTTCACAGCCAGAAAAAGAAGCTACACAAATACAAAAAGAACATTCACAACCTGAAAAAGAAGCTACCGAGAAAGAAGCTACACAACCAGAAAAAGAAGTTTCAAAATCAAAAACAGAAGCAACAGCAAAAGAACAAGAAAATATCTACTCTGAAAGCATTACTCCTCATGATTCTACAGATACAACCCCAACAACCCCAACAACCACAAATACAGATACAGATACAGATACAGATACAGATACAGATACAGATACAAATACAGAGGAAAGTTTATTTAATATACCAAGATACAAACTAAAACCCGTTGACATTTGTAAAAGGAATATTCTCTTAGTTAACAAAGACATACAAGATCTTGTGACTTTGCTTGCTAATTTGCTTGACGATCTTGGCAAAATGAAAAACTGCGAATCAATTTACGAAAATACATTATATATTTTTACAAAGGACAACAGACGGCTTTACAAAAAAATGTTGTTGGACAATCCTTATCTGTATTTCAACAATTTCATTGTAAAAAACGTATTCACAAAAAAAATGTTGTATGACATTGAACAACATGATAAAAAACCTATCATCGTTTTGGAATACCAAGAAGATACAAAACTTACAGACTTGCTAACAACACTGTTGAATTATAATGTCCAGATTATATTAGTATCACAAAGTTATACACCATTTGTTGCAAATGTGTATTCAGATGTCTTGGGGAAGAAAAAGCTATTAATTCATCAAAAGGACAAGCTCAAATCTTTGCAAAAAAACATGTTCAAATATGTGCTTAGCAAAATATGTACAAAAGTGTCTATAGGTGAATACATTGATTTCATAAATGACGAGGAAGTAAATGCAAACTACATTTATATAAAAGATGATCAATTACTTATCAAGTAATTAATACTTAATGGTCTCTCAAATTTATTTTACGTTCTTAAAGTAAGTATGACATCACTTGAAGAGCAGTTTAAAAGTTATGACATTCATACTCCGGTGTTTTCCATGAATGGAATAGAAACATATTGTCGTATTGTTGACATTATTGACGGAGATTCAGTCATGTTGATTGTTCCATTATTTGGGCAATATTATAAATTCAATGCTCGATTGAAAGGAATAGATACATTTGAAATCAAAAGCCATGACAATGTACTGAAAGAAAAAGCATTGTTGGCTAGAAAAAAGGTTTTTGAAATTGTTTGCAAAGAACAAGTACTTTTAGAAACTGATAGAAAACATCTCCAAGAGGTTTTGAACAAAAATGTGTATATTGTATGGGTAAAATGTTACGAGTATGATAAATATGGTAGACTTTTGTGTGATTTATATTGTTCTCAAAATGATGAGAAAAGTATATCTGACAAATTGATAGAGCTTAAATTGGCTTACCCATACTTTGGTGGTACGAAAAAAACAGAAAAAGAACAATTGCTTTTGTAAATTACGAGAATGCAAATGGAATTGTTTTACTTTGGAGCAGTGCATGAATCAGAAATATTGAATCCATGATACATCAATAAAGTGCCAATATAAGGAGCGACTTCATCGCCTTTTGACCAATCTACATTGTAAGGTAGCCCAGTTGCATAAGAAATCTTTTTAAGAATCTCTTTATCCGTTCCCTTCAAGTTTTTGAGCAATTCTTGATAAGTGTAATGTACAGTCTCTTGCATTTTTGCAAAATCACCTTGGAACACCTTTTCTAGATCGGCCATTGTGAGGTTTTGGCAACCTGGATAAATATATGCTTTGGGTTCGATGAGCTGAAAGTTTGAATCTGACTTGTATTCCTTTGAGAAATCTGCATAAGATTCTAAAACATCTCTTCCTGATAACACATTCACCCCCAGCACAAAAACGATTGCTACTAATAGAGCAAGTTGGAAATCAAGGTCGGCGAGATACAACATTAAAAATAATGCTAAAATTTTAACATACGTATTTTGTAGTACTTTGGTCACAGATTCTGGCATTCGTGGAGCAAAATGAGTGGCATATAGTACAAGAAATACTTTAATGCCAGTCATCAAATAAGGATTCCGTAAAGCATAAAGCACCTTTGCTTCCGCTTGTGTTGATAGTTGACGTATAGATTCCATTTATATTTAAAACAAATAAAAAAAATTCTGTGTTAAAATGATTTAAAAACTTTGTTTTATAATAATAATTAATCAAGATGGATGACTTTGATCAACAATGTATAGAAATGTATGGTAAAAAAACTTGTATAATAGTGCAACATGGTAACAAATTCAAAATGAAACTATTGGACAAGAGTTTATCTGATATTACAGAAATTGATAAAAGTGGTTTTTACAAATTGATTCCACGAATGATTGAATATAAATACACGGTCGTTATCATAGAGGAAATAAGCAAATACAACCAATCCCGCACAAAGAATACAAAAGAAATTACAGCTGTGCACTTGCCTGTACAATCATTTCTAAATACACCACCATTACTGCAATAATTTTTTTCAATGTAAATTGTAATATCAATGCACTTGTTATTTTTCATTGTACCCTTAATTATTCTACTTGCTTGGACAAATACTTTGAAAGAGAAATTCACTAACGATCAATACTATACAAAATATAAATTAAACTCTGAATTGCCTCAACACATGTATTTCAAGTACTTAGAAGACTTGAAATCAAAAAAACAATTGTCAGCTAATTGTGACAAATTAGCCAAAGATACATGTACATTTACAAATCCATACATGTTTATGCCTAGCAAACAAAGTCGACCAGGAGAGTCGTGTATAACAGATGCAGGTCAAAAAATAAAGCATGTATACACAAATTGCTACAATTTTGTACATGATTGCTGCAAAAGCGAGTGCTTTAAATTAAAATAACTCTTGCTTAAATTGAAATAACAACTGTTACTTTGTATCTAAGATTGTTGTATTCCAAAAATGTACTTGCTTCTTTAACACCTGGCTGTATTGTCAATACATACAACAAGTTGTTGTATTTTTCTTGCACCAAAAGTTTGAATTCGCTCGACTTGTCTGGAATGTCACTGTTGTCTATGACACTTTCGTCAAAATCATTTGTAAATGTTAGCAAAAAACTATAGGAAAAATCACTCATTAGCAATATGTATAAGTATAGCATAGATTTTTTTTTTACCACTTATGATTTTTATACAAATCAATAAGTGTGTCTTCGAATTCGCTCGTAAATTCCTTATAGTTGCAAACATGACCATTCATAAACTTGCTTCTCACCTCTTGCTTGAGGTTTTTTAGTTTGTCAATGTTTTTAGAGTAGTAAACGGCTTTAGCAATATACTCTTTTTCACTAAATGTGACAAATTCGTCCAAATCACTGTTTTTCAAAAGGCTAGTCGTAACATTTTGGGAATGATAATGTCGCACTCCGTCGTACAATGTAATAATAGGAACCCCCATACAAAGAGCCTCACAACTTGTCGTTGTACCTGAATATGGGAATGTATCTAAAGCAATGTCCATTTTATTGTAATCTGGCAAATGCTCCGTATAAGTGTCACTATAAGGCAATACCTCTACTCTTGAAAGCACCGAGCTGTCCTCAAAACTATCTAAGAATTGCTGCTTTAATTTTGGTGTCAAGAATTCCTTTGTCTTTATTACAAAACTAGCATTTGGAATCGTTTGCAAAATCTTTTCCCAAACTGAAATGACCTTTTTGTTAATTTTGTTGAAACGATTGAAAGACCCAAATGTAATAAACCCGGTTTTGTGACATGGTTGCTCAGTTACCAAATCAGGCATTTTATCTATACCCATACTTGGCGTATAAGCCAAAAAACAATTTTTCATAAATACGAGCTTTTCTTGGTAATACTTTGGTGAATGCTTAGGATCATCACAATGCGTATCTGTCAATCTATAATCCATGGACTTGATTCCACTTGAATTTGGATAGCCACAGTACGAGATCTGAATAGGAGCTGGCTTTAAAACAAATGTGTCTAGACGGTTATCTCCCGTATGCGCCGCAAGATCAAACAAAATGTCAATGTTATGAGATTGAATTAATGACTTGAATTCTTCGGGTGAATGATTCTTTACAACAAACCATTTGCATTGCTTGAACATGTCTGCCAAATTCACCACCTTGACAGAATAACAAACTACATTGAACAAGTCATAATCAATGTGATTCAAAATGCTGTGAATAAAGTAAGAAACCGGATGACAAATAAAATCACCAGATACAAAGCCAATGTTGATTTTTCTCTTGGCCTTTTTCAATTCAAGTTTTGATAGCCCTTTTACTACATCCTGGATAACATTATAATTAGGACAACTTTCCTTGTAGTTTTCAATCACCTTTGGATAAATTTTGTTGATAGACTTGTGGAGCTTGGCAATATACATTGGGTCCTCAATTAAATGAGAAATGTAATTGACATCAAGCAACTTGTTTTGGTATGCTAAAGACAATCTTGGTTTATACTTTAATGCCTTGTTGTAACAAGCAATAGCGCCGGTAAAGTTACATTCGTAACACTTTGCTAATCCCATGTTCATATACATGCTTGCTAACAACATGTCCTTGTCCACTGAAATGTGCGCTCGCTTTGCGTTTTCAATCCCCCTTTCATAATGCTCAATTGCTTTGTCGGTAAAACGAAGCTCCGTGTAAACAACTCCGATTTGATTATTGATATCAGGATCCCTAGAGTCTATATCATATGCCAGGTTGAAATAATACAAAGCTAAATCTCTATTTTGTACTGTAAAATAAATACTTCCAAGTCCATTTAAACACTTTACCTTGAATTGCACAAGACCATCGTATGAATTGTTTTTCTCAAGCTCTGCAATTTTCAGTTCCTTGTCGATAATACCAATAGCAAGTTTATAGTGATATAAACTACTATCCAACTTGTTTGCTCTATGATACATGAATCCAAAGTTATAATGCAATTGATAATCATGGGGCGCAATAACAAGCACCTGGTTCAAATATGAAATATTCTCCTCTGTATTTGCATTGAAAATAGTTAAAAACAAAAAGATCATTTTGAACAGTTCCATTGCCTTTGCATTAAATGGCTCAATTCCCAAGCATTTTCGTAAATGAGCAATTGCTACATACAACGTGTTGGATTCCTTTTCATTAAATTTTCCTCTATTCATGTGAAGCCCTACCGTTTTTACTAAAAGCATGGCACTCATGAAATATGTTTGCTTGATTTCCGTTTGATGTCTTCCTATTTGAAAATGATTAAGTTCGTCCAAAAACGTTATAATCTTATTTGATAAACGAATGCAAGTGACATACTTGTCATTGTCGACCTTTTTTGTTTTCTCAAGAGTCTCTTCCGCTTCATTAAATAGAGTCTCAAGTGTTTTATAATGTAGTAAAAATGCATCCATGTTTTCAATGACTTCTGGGACCAAGTTCATGATTTTTAGGAATATTGATAATGTTAGATTATGTTTAAATTAATAGAACTAAACGAAGATTAATTTAAAAAGAAATGAAATATACCATTAAAGTCCCATTATTATGAATAACTTGTGTGATCCATCACAAGAATCACTCACTTCACACGATTTACAAAAAACAAAGAAAAAACTTGCCAAAAAGGTAAAGTATTTGCAAAAAAAACCTCAACCACCGCAAAAATCAGAAGAATGGTTCAAAGCTAGACAAACAAGGATAACGGCCAGTGAAGCAGCATCATGTTTAACAAAATCCCAAAAGGTATGCGAACCATATGTCAAACAATTTAATCTGTCTAATTTCAAATATAAAGAAAATGAGCAGCTAAATCCATATGAAAGCAAACAAGATTATATAATTAAAAAATGTGAAGGCTTCTTTGGAGAAGCCGTCTTCAAAGACACCGTGTTCACATTATGGGGTAAACGATATGAAGAAGTGGCAAACTTGCTTTATGCCAAATTGTATAACAAGAAAGTGATTGAGTTTGGGTTGCTGCCACACAGTAGATTAAAGTGGCTTGCGGCAAGTCCAGATGGTATTACAACAGACGGTGTTATGCTGGAAATTAAGTGCCCCAAAAGCAGAAAAATTGACGAAACTTGTATTCCGCTTTATTACTATATACAAGTTCAAATTCAATTAGAAGTCGCAGACTTGGAAGAATGTGACTTTGTTGAATGCGAAATTGAGGAAATTAACGAACAAGACTTTTTAGTCAGAAAGCCAATTGGCAAACAAGACAAAGGCATTATTTTTTGTAAAAAAGACAATGCCCAAGAACACATTTATCCGAACACGTCTATTTCAACATTAGAAGATTACATTCACTGGAGGGACACGTGGTTACAAACAGACAATAATTTAATTCCCGTCTACTATTTTATTACCAAGTATCACATCCATAATATAAAACGAAGTAGAGAATGGTTTGCTGCTGTAAAGGATGACATCAAAAAAACATGGGAACTTGTTTCAAAACTACAAAGCAACAAGGAAGAATTTCTAAAATATAAAGAATCCGTGCATTTAATTAAAAGCAAATCTTATTTTGAAAAGTACAATAGCACCTTTTGTTTAATTGAAGATGATGAAACCGAGTTTGTTCATGCATCTTTTAAAGAAGAAGAAGAAGAAGAATGTTGCTTGATTAATTCGTCGGACAATTAATACACATTAAAACAATTTTTTTATTGTTATAGATTAAGCATGAGTGAAACATTTCCGAGATACTATGTCAGTCCTTACAGCGGAAGGGTCATAAAATCAACTGGGAAAACATTTCAATACTACAAAGAAAATGGTTATATCATGGAAAAACATAAGTGTTTTTATAATGTTGGTTCAGCAAAAAAATGCCTTGAAAAAATTATCAAATTGTATCCCTCCTTGGGATTTCCATCAACGTTTATGAATATTCCTAAAACCTATGATTCAGGTGTGGCTAGGGGGTTTGTCCAAGACAACAATAATAATGTAACCGCCTTTGTTGACAAAAAAGGAGATATTAATAAGCTTGGTCAGCCAATACCTGTACTTCCAGTAAAAGCCATTGTGCCAGTACAAGATCCATTTGATGCTTTACCTGCTGTGCTTGAAACAATAAAACCAGTTGACGAAAATACACAAAAAGCAATAGAATCGCAATTGCTACAAGAAACACCTACGAAGCCACAACTTTCGTTGGTTTACAATCCTATACAAAATGACTTTATACCGGCAAATAAAGAAATGAGTAAACAAGATATCATTGAGGCAATTGATACAATTAACCAAGATCTTATTCCAACAAAGCTTCCCCCAATTACCAGCTCTTCAGGAGATGTAGCGGGACTTGTTCAAAATGAAAAAACTAGCGATGTTGTCGGAATAGTAGATACAAATAATACCATCAAGCTCTTTTCTGAAATGTCAACGCAAAGTGACACACAAACCCAAACTCAAAGTGAAACACAAAGTGACAGTGAAACGCAAACCCAAACTCAAACCCAAACGCAAAGTGACACACAAACCCAAACGCAAAGTGACAGTGAAACGCAAAGTGACACACAAACACAAAGTGACACACAAACGCAAAGTGAACCGAAGGCCCTTATTCCTGAACGCATTATCACGAGCGTACCATCTTTAAAAATTGATACGGATAAAATAGATAGTGCTGTTGTTCTTTCGCCAGAGGAAACATCAGAGTTGATAGCAAATATTAATTGTTTAAATGGCGAGCAATATGACGTGAATGAAAAAAGGTGTCTACCATGTTCTCATTACAACTTGATGTGGGATCCAATTTACAAGCAATGTAAAGCCATGATAAAATCGGACCTCAAATCAATTATTGTTGACAACTCGGGAGATGTTTTAGGATACACAACATCAAACTAGTTTTTATATCAAAACTATTTTGTTGTTATATGTCAAGAATGGAATCTGTATCTGTTATAGATTACATTAAAAGTAAATACCCCAAAATGGTATTTTCTCCTGTAAAGTTTCCGTATAAACACGCTCTAGGGTTTATTATATCAGAAGGCAAATTATTAATTGGATATATCAATAAATCGGGTGTTTTGTGTAAATTGTCTAGTCCTATTGAACTACAATCTTTGGCCAATCAAGGATTAGAGCAAATCATTAGTAAATTGCCTATAGTCAGTGGATTCACAGAAATTGACAAACAAAATTTGATCGATTTGGTCAACGGCAGCAAAAGTAGAAAAATCACAGATGCCGAACAAGAAAAACTAGTTGAAAGTTTGAAAAAACAAATAGCAGATAAAGAAAGTCAGTATAAAATCATGTTTGATGCAAACACAAATGATACTGTATTAATTAAACAAAAGTATGAAAACCAAATTGGTGATTTGACAAAACAGTATCAAGAAGTTCAAGCAAGCTATGAAACATGCAAAAAAGAAGTTTTAGAAAATAAACAAACAATTATAGACAACTTGGAAAAATACAAAAAAGACATGCAAACGTACATTGCAACCAATGATCTAGAAAAAAAGGATTTAAAGGAAATCTACAACAAGGTTTTAAGAGAAAAGGAAATTGTAGAAAGCAATTTAAATGCAATCGTAAAAAAGGAAGAGACGCTTAATGCTGATAAAATTAAAGAGCTTCAAGCTATGAAAGACAAGTTAGATGCGTCGAATGTTCAACTTCGCAAATTGGAAACCGAAATTTCTCAATTAAAAGAAGAAAATGTAACAAAAGCAAATGAACTACAAATTTTGTATGACAAAGAAGTCTCTGCAAAAAAAACTCTTGAAATAGAAATTCAACAAAAACAATCTGAAGTGTTTAACTTGTCAAACAAAGTTGCAGAAATCAAGTTGCAGCTTGAAAATATAAAACAAGAGCTCGACAAGGAAAAAATTTCTCAAATTGCTATGCAAGGTCAAGCAAACAAGTGCAAGGCCCAAATACTTTCAGAAAAACAAGTGATTATTGATAAAATTAAAGAATATAGCCAATCTTGGGACACTTGGGAAAAAACAGTTAATGAAAATTTTGAGACACATAAAACAAAAATCATATCCGAATTAATAGCAGTACAAAAAGCATTCGCAAGTGTCCTGCAAAATGATACGGAAAGTAATACGCAATACAATAAACTCAAAAAAACAATAAATGACATTGAAAGAGAATTGCGTATTGTCATTGCCGATCAACTAGTTAAATTGAATGCCAAAGAAGAAGAAATAAACTTGTTAAAAGAAAATAGTAACGTCGAAATAAAAGAAAGAGATGAAGTGATACAGAATTTACAAGGTGAACTGGCCAAAGTGCGCGCATTACTAGTGGCTAACGAAAGTGAAAAAGTCCAATTAGTTGATTACGATAATTGCTATAGCATCATTCAAAATTTTGTCGCTTTAAACAACATCTTTTATAGAAAAATAGAAATCATTAAACGACTTGATAATATTGTTTCAAACAACATTGGGGTTTTCAAAAATTTAGATCCAATTATGCAAAATGAAATCAAAAATCAGTTCGTTCAAGTAAAAGAAGATATCAATGCACATATAGCATTTTTGGATCTGCCCAAATATATAAATGATCCCAATTTTAATTATTTGAAAAGCAAAGCGACTCGGGAAAAGGTTTCGCCGAACTTTTGTAACGAGCTGACAAACATTTTAGAATATTGGAACTTGAACAAGGCCAAATATAGAGAACAAGATAATGTTTTGACAAATATTTATGAGGATTTGTCAGGTGCTGTGCGCGTTTACATTCGCATTAAACCTCTTGTAGGCTTGGAGCAAAAAGAAAAAGCAGTTGATATTCAACTTGTTGAAAAAAAGAAGCAACGATTTGTTACTTTAGATTGTGACACTGCAAAAGAAAAAGTATATGGTGAATTTTATGGCGTGTTTGAAGAATCGTTCACTAATCAAAATGTCTTTACAGGATTGGAAAAGGAAATGTCAGAAACAAGCGCTTTCAAACTTGACATGAATGACATTTTAGAATCCTCCGACTCTATCAGTCCGGGATTACACAGTACATTTAAACAAGTTGAAGATGGGTATTCCATTGTGCTATTTGGATATGGCATCAGTGGATCTGGTAAATCACATTCATTACTAGGCACAAGAGGCACCCCAGGATTACTCCACTATGGCCTTGCTAACTTACAAAACGTAGCAAGCATTAAACTGAGAAATCTGTTTGAACATTATCACGGCCTTTTGAACATCAATTTTAATAAAATGACGGGTAAAATTCATAATTTAGTGGGAAGAATACCAAAGTTTGATCAATTTTCAGTGGATGAAACAGAGCTATTCAAATTTAAAACAGGAGTCAATTTAAACTTTGAAAACATAAGCGTTCCAGATATATCAATATTGACTGAACACATTGAAAAATACAGGATTGAAAACAATCGGATCAAAAAGACTCCTAATAATCCTGTTTCAAGTAGATCTCATTTGTACTTTGTATTTCAAATTACATTTACAAATGGTAAAGAAGGATTCGTTACATTGGTAGACACAGCGGGAAGAGAGTCTCCTATAGATATATTTAATACATTTATAGAACCAGGGAAAATAAAATTGGCAAGTGTCATGTCTCCAATTGGCGGGCAAGATTTGATTTCAAAATTCAAAAAAAATAACGAATATACTTCCGAACACATCTTTGAGCTGTTAAAAGAAGGATACTTTATTAACGAGAGCATTAATCATCTTGTTTATTTCTTCAATAAAAAAAATTATCGCACAATTAAAACGAGTATGCAATCGCCAGATCCCGAAAAGTATCAAGTCAATAAATACTATGTCAATCCCTTCGCCGAAGAAAGTACCATCAACAATAGCAACAATTGCTTGACTATTCCAATCATGAATTACTTGGATAATTTATCTCATAAAAAAACTACCGAAACACTTCAATGGCGCCCGACTAAATTCTTAATGCTGTGTATGCTTCGTCAAGAGAAATTGTATTGTGACCAAACTATTGAAACATTACAATTTGCAAACGCAGTAAAAAGCAGCTAATATCTACAACATGTATACTTGTATTGCCTTTTTGTAGAGTCAGTTGCAGAAGAAACAAGTTGAAATGAACCGAGGGCTTCACTATCTAAACACTTTACGTGGTGCAATTTTAAATCACCTGGATCGACGCTTTTTGTAAAAGGAATAGTAGTATCATTACGGCACTTTAATGTTTTATTAGACTTGGCACACCAATATTTGTATTGGTGCGAGTTGAACCCGTCACCTGTACCTCTATGTAACTTGAATTGGGCTAAAACTTCGTCATTAGCACATGCTACATTATGTGCTTCAAGTGCGCTAACTTGCCCTTCCTTGTCTCCCATGTCGACAAATGGTGTAGTTAAACTTCCAGTGTCTTTAGATAAATCAATTCTTTTCAAATCTCCACCTGCAGCACACCCATATGTGTATTGGAATTTCGTATCGTTATCCAAAAGACCAAGTTTGAAATTGCTTATTGCTCCATTATTACATCCAAGGACATGTCTGTCTAAATATATCACACCTCCCGATTTCATTCGATCCTGTGCCTGGTCTCTTATGTGAGCGGTTGTTGTTTTGCTTTCTCCTTTTGTGAAAGGTGTAGTTACAACAGGTGGACTATTTGCTGCCGCATTAACTAAATTTATGTCTATAGCAGGAGACGACGAAGAAGACGAAGAAGACGACGGAGACGAAGAAGACGAAGAAGACGAAGACGAAGAAGACGACGGAGACGAAAAAGACGAAGACGACGGTGCCGGTGTCTTTGGCGAATCTAGCAAGATGACTCCACCTACAATGCTCAAGACAATGCTCACACTCAGACAACAACACAAAAGAATGCCAATGATTAAAAACTTGTCCATTATTAATACTCATAGAAAAAATTATACCGCAAATTCAAGTGAAAAACGACCTTCTACAATTGTCAAAACATTATATGATACCGCAAACACATACAAATATGATTCCGCATTGCCGCTCGGAAGCTTTAGCGACAACACTACGTCATTAAAAGTCGACATGTTTATAGATCCCGTGGGTTGGTTGTCCTCGGGCGCAATAGCAAATGGCATGCAGTAAATGTATTTCAAGGGAATGACGGAATGAACACAATCTGGATAAACGGTTCTGTAAAATACTTCTGGTAAATATTCAAAGCGCTTGTGTCCATCAATTAACAATGCAACTTCCGAAATAATAGGTAGGTCATTTTCTTTAGAGTATACGAAATAATTATTGTTTTCACGATTGGTTTTTTCAACACAACAAAAAAACAACTCTTTAACAGGGTGGTTAAATTTCAATGTACTATTGTAACTTGAAGTATTTATGGGAATTGTTTCATCTCCATTATATTGCGTTTGCTCTATAATGTAAGTATGCGTTTGTTTTTGGAAAGATTGGGCAATAGTTTCGTCCAAAAATATATACTCGGCATAAACATTGGAATCTAAAATGGAAACATTTAGTGGTGGCGTGCCTCCATCAAAGTGAATGATGTCAGACATGTTCCTAAACTTGAAATGCAGACGAATGTCTTGGCTATACATACTCAACAATGGAAGTGCCGAGCTATATTGTTTTGTGAACCAAAAATCCAATGGAATGATTAATTCAACTGGTTTCGTTGCATTATAAAGAGTTGCAGAAGAAATATCTGATTTCATCAACATTAAATTTTTCCCCTCTCTTTTTGTTGAAGAAGTTAATTCATTGTGTATGTCCAAATATTGTGGGTAAATCTTGTCAATTATTACACCTCCTATTTCCAGCTCTATAGGGTCACTAAAAATTGCATGTCCTAGATTGTTACTATAACAAGCATACTCGCCAGAAGTTTTTGTTAATGCTGGCAATCTTAAATGCAAGTATAATTTAGACAGTAAATGACCCTTTTTGGGAATTTCACATGTAGTTTTTTTGCCAAATGTTGCAGATTCATTCAAATGTAATTTGCTAATCTCTGTTGCAAAATTAACATGCCGATAATAAGAATACTTGAAAACATTGATTTGCGGATCTTTTGTTAAAAATACATCTTGTATACCTAAGCTTTGTAATTGAAGAAGACTAGGTGACATTATTCAATTAAAATACACAAATAAAAAAAGGTTGGTAATTTAACTAATTCGAACGCAAACCATAATTTGGTAAAGAAAGCTTGAATTTGAGTTCATTCGTAAACAATGGATTTGCTTGCAAAAAACAATTATTGGCATATCCAGCATAATTAAGAGTATACTGTTGTGACAATTCGTCCTCGGCCGACGATGTTTGACATGAAGCATCAACTGTAATTTTTGGAATAGATTTAAAGACTGGAACAAGAGTTATTAAAAACAAGACTTGTCTTTCCTCTTGTGAAGAATTCCATAAATATCCAACATTGACACTAGTAACCATTTTATATATTTCACAATACGATTCGTCTTCAGCTACAAACAATTCAAGATCAGAATCATCTGATTTCAAGGTCTCAAGAATAGTAGTAAAAAGCTGTCTAGCTTGTCCTTTTTCAAAAATTTTTGTATCATAGATACATTGCTTTTGTGTCTGAACATTTTTCAAAAGGACTAAATACATTATTTACAATTATCATAATAAAAAAAAATTCTTAAACTACCGATAACAAAAAACTGAAAACATAAAATCAAATGACATGCATTACCGAAATGTTTACTCAGTATTTGCGACAATTTAACAACAACACCAACGCCCGTCAAACTCATTTGTCTTTTAACAAGGGAAAATACAATGTCCCCGATGAAAAATATGAAGAATTTTATAAAAAATATTTTGATGCTTTAAAAGAAGAAAAAGAAGATTTATACTTGATAGAAAAAGTGTACAATAGCAAATTTGCGTTTTTCCTTGACATTGAATGTCCAAAGTCAAAACCACACTTGTCTTTAGATGACGATTTGACAAAAGCAATTATCACGGAATCTGTGAATGCAATTGAACAACTTTTTGTTAATCCACAAACTGAATATATTGTGTCCAAACGCATGGACAGATACCATGTCAACTTTTATAACTTGATTGTGAATGATGCTGTGGCAAAAACAATCTACTCTAAAATTGACGACAATTTCAAAGACTACATTGATGAAAGTGTATACAGAACTGGATTAAGAATGCTGGGGTCTAAAAAATCTACAAAAGAACAACAAGTGTATACTTTGTACAATATGAATGATGGAAATAACATGCCTATTTCCGAAATGACTTTTGATGACTTTGAAAAAACAATTATTAGAAGAAAAGGAAACATTGAGATAGCAATTTTGAAAAACCCAATTGAAAACAAAAACACCAACCTTGAACCTAAAAAAATTCAAGTCAAAGGCATTGAAAATAATGCTATTATTACAGAAATTTCAGACTTGCTAATGGAACTAAAAATGACAAATGCATGCATAGCCGATTATGACATTGACATTCAAAGAATATATGCAGCTCATAACAAAGCAGGAATGTTTTGTTATTACATTTCAATCAAAGAACTCCATTGCCCTTTTAAAGAAAGAAAACACCAAAGAGAAAGCGGTCCTCTTTACATTGAAATTGGAACTCAAGGTGTTTTTATTAAATGTTACGATCAAGACTGTCTCCGACAAAAATATCCACCCTCAGGACTCACTTTACCCGTTGACTTCCAAACCAAATATAGCCAACTGTTTTTGAGCATGACGACGAAATATTGGAAAGCCGAAGTAGAAATTTCTGAAGAAATTAAAGCAAATCTAGAAGAAAGTTTGTGTGGCTCCCATTATCAAATTTCAAAAACAGCATTCAACATTTTCAAAGAGCGTTTTAGAGTCGACGATACACGCAACACAAATTGGTACGAATTTGATGGAGTAAGATGGAAACCCAGCCATACTATGAACATTTTGATCTCTGAAGATTTACCACGGTATTACCAAGGCATTAAAATAAGAGATACATCGGTTCAAAATGAAGACCTCAAGCAATTTTTAGTAAACAATGATAAAACTGATGCTAATGTTCGTAACGGTCTTGTAGATATGATTGTATCCAAATTGGAAAACGTCAACTTTAAAAGCAATATTATGAATCAAATGTCATACTTGTTTAAAAATCACGATCCTCATTTTGTCAACAAATTAGATTCAAACCCTTCTTTACTTGCTTTCAAAAATGGTGTGTATAATTTCAAAACCAACGAGTTTAGACCAAGCTTGCCGACAGATTACGTAACCTTTTCCACAGGCTATGATTATATTGATTATGCAAGCACTCAAGACAGCAAAGAGGTTGCAGAAATTTACGATTTCTTGAGCAAGATTATTCCAAACACGGATGTGCGGGAATATCTGTTAAAGGTCTTGGGGAAAAGCCTTGTTGGCATTCCAGACGAAAAGTTTTATATTTGGACCGGATTATCAGGTGCTAATGGCAAATCCACCCTTGTCAATTTCTTAGAAAGTACTTTGGGAGATTACATTACATCTGTTGATGTTGCTTTGCTTACTAATAAAAGAGCAAATGCAAGCAATGCTTCTCCTGATATTGTACGATTAAAAGGCAAACGCATTTTCACGTTTCAAGAACCTGAACATGATGACAAATTGAGAACGGGGATTCTCAAACAATTCACAGGAGGTGACAGTATTGTAGCAAGAGAGCTTTTTAAAGCGCCCGTGTCTTTTAAGCTTCAAGGCACTATGATTATGTGCTGCAATGATCTTCCCTCTGTCCAAAGTGCTGACGGTGGAACATGGAGGAGAATACGCGTTATTGAGTTTAAAAGTAGGTTTTGTGACCATCCAAACCCTCTTAAAAAGAACGAATTCAAAATTGATACAAGCATCAAAGCAAAGATGCAAGGATGGAGACCATTCTTCATGAGTATGCTAATTCATTGGTATCAAAAGTTCCTTGAAGAAGGCCTTGATGAACCCGAAGAAGTGAAACAAGCAACGGCAAATTACAAGAACGACAATGACAAATTCAACGACTTTTTCGATCAATGCTTGGAGGAATGCGAGGGTGCCTTTGAATCAAACAAAACCATTTACAACAACAGCTTTACGACTTGGTGGGATGCCAACTATCCAAACTCAAAAACCCCCGAAATCAAAGAGTTAAAACGAGCCTTAAAAGCAAAATATGGCACGGAAAAGGAATACCAAACTAGTTCAAATAGTATCAAACAAAAAGGATTTAATGTGAAAATCAAACTCGAAAACTCACGATTTGAACAAAACGATGATGATTTGTAAAATGATGATTTTTGAGTCGAACAAAATGTAATTTAGCTGTTGACTTTTTTTTTATACGCCATGGTATAAAAAACAAAAACGTGAACCTAGGTGTGGTTTAATAATATTTTTTATTTTGCAATTACAATTACAATGAGAAAAAGAAGTGCAACTTGGAACCTCGAAGAACTTGATGAGTGTTGGAAAACCAAATTGCTTTCAAACAATTTTTATATAAAAGAATGTATTGGAGATGGAAATTGTCAATTTCGCTCCATTGAAACAGCATTAAAAACTGCTGGGTTTAAATTAAAACATACAAAACTTAGAAACTTGATTGCACGTTACATAAGACAAATTACAGACCAAGAATTTCATATGATTGTTCAAAGTTATCGTTTAGAAAAAGACAATGGGGAGTTTGAGGGAGGATGGGATCCTTACCAAATATCGGACAAAAAAGATTTTATAAAGGAAGTTTCTAAGCCCGGATTTCATTTCCAAGGAGATTATGTCACCTTGTCGTTGCTTTCGCGGGCTATCAAAGTTGACTTTATATTATTCACAAGCGACTATAATGTTATAGACATTAGCACCGACAACAAAAACCAATACATCATCCTTCTTTTTTATGACAAATTAAAACGACATTACAAAACAATTGGAATAAAGGATTCTGACCTTTCAATTGTGAGCTTTTTTGATAGAAATAATTTGCCAAGCGAATTGATGTTGATTTTGAACAAACACGACCATATTCAAAAGCATGTTAATTATATTTGCAATAGTCTTACAACATTAAAGCTGAACAGTATCATTCAATCAGTTGAGAAGAATTTAAAGTGTGACTTGCTTCCTCAAGACAAAACATATTGCTTAAAGGCAGTCAAAAACTACATTGATTCAAAAGCAATTTAAAAAAAGTACTCTCTTGTATTTTTTTTATTTATAAGGAATATATAAATGGACAAACCTCCAGCATACGAAACTCTTTCAGAACCCAAAGTTACACTAGTTCATTTAATTGTTCTTGTGTTTTTACTATCGACAATGTATTACTTTTTCTTTGAATCTTCGTCGTCAAATGAATGTTTCCATCAGGGTTCAAACAGTTGTTCCAGAAAAATGATCAATGACGCCATTTATGATTATAGAGCTACCAAAAAGCAAACAAAACCCAATTAAAAAATGAAAATGCCCAAGGTATAATTAAATTTAGATATGGAAATAACTAAATTTATTTCAAAGCTTGGAAAATTACAAGATGCATTTAATTGTGACCTACAAAATATACTATCAACGCTAGAGAATGATTATGACATTTTCATAAAAGGCACCAGTCAAAAAATTAATATGAAACAGTTTATAGAACAATGTCAAATCAAACCACCAAATCGTGAAACGTGTATAGCAGTGACAAAAAATGGAAATTTGTGCTCAAAAAAGGCATTAACTGGAACAACATATTGCACCTTGCATAGAATGTCACATTACAAACAACAATTAATATCTAACAAAGTAACGAGTGTACAATTGCTATGCAACGATAATGTTGATGAACACATCTCATGTTTGCCGAAAATGTTTATTGATGATGAATTCTTTTATTGTGACAAAGAATATCTCTATGATACTTTAACGTGCGAACGTGTTGGATACTTTGATGGTGACAAATGGCATCTTACCAGTGATCCGTTTCTCTTGGGTCATTTTGTTTAGAATGAATTAAATGTTTGTATATATATGACAATACACAATGAAATTATTGTTGCTAACTCTACCTGCACTTGTATACTCTCATATATTCATGAAATTTCCGCCTTCACGAAGAAACAAATACAGTGAATATTATACTTCTCAAAACTTGGTTGATTATAACATCATGGCTCCTCTCAACACAGAAGGTTACTCCTTTCCTTGTAAAGGATTTCCAAAAGGCCCTGTCACTCACACATTCGATTCTTTAGATGTATCTGTGACATTAGAAGGTACCGTTACTCATGGTGGAGGGCATTGTCAATTTGGTATATCATTTGATGACTCCACTTTTATCGTACTTAAAACTGTAATACGCAATTGCTTATTAGATGGTATGTCATTTCAATTTTCTTTGCCAAGCACTCTGCCAAAAAATCAATTCACGCTTTTCTGGACGTGGGTAAATGCCATTGGAAACAGAGAATACTATATGGAATGCGCAGATGTTGCATTAAAATCAAATCCGAATATTGGGCAAGTTTCAAATGGAAATGAGCTGGTTGTTGTTAACCTTCCAGGATACTCAACTATACCGGAATTTCCCCTGCCTGGAATGTACGATGGAAGAGAACTTTTCAGTACAAAGAATACTCCCATACAAACATCAACTCAAATTTCAACTTTAATTCCAATACAAACTTCAACTTTAGAACCAATACAAACTTCAATACAAACTTCAATACAAATTTCAACCTTGACTTCAACACAAACTTCAACTTTAATTCCAATACAAACTTCAAATACTCGTACTAAAACACACCAAATTAAAACCAAAACACGTAAACAGTTTACAATATTACCAATTTCAGACAAGGGGGTTTTCTGTACAACAAATGGCAAAATGAAGTGCGATGAAAGTGGTGGTTTCCAAACATGCGATCACAACAAATGGGTTTTGAGAAAATGTGCTGTTGGAACTAAATGCAAACCATTTCAAGATTATATCATATGCGACTACATGTGACCTCACTTTTTACCATTGTTGTGTGTGTGTTTCTCATATAACATTACAAACATTTTTTGAATATTATTCATGTATTCTTCTTTATTACACACTTTGCCATTTAAAAATTGTCTTCTAGTATTGGCCTTTAAAGCCTTCCAATACTTGATGTCTTTTTCAAGTAAAGCCGATAACTTGGTGTTAATTTCGTCTTGATTATTTAACACAAAAAAGTCTAATCCACTGTTTTTTAACAAGGAGCAAGTCACATTTTGTGCATGGAAGAAATGAGTAGAATCATACAATGAAAAAACAGGTACACCCATGTACAATGCTTCACAAGAAGTTGTGGTTCCAGAATAAGGGAATGTATCTAATGCAATGTCAACTTTGTTATACTCGGCAAGATGGTCTTCGTGCAATATAGTACAGTCATTTATTCTTATGCGTGACTGAACTTGGGGACTAAACTTGCTTAAAAACAGTTTTTTGACATTTGCATTTAATAATGCTTTTGTTTTGAACAAAAACCGCACGGATGAATTATCCAAAGCAATTTTGTTCATGAATTTAATAACAGGATCTGTTATCTTGTTCAAACGATTAAAACATCCAATTGTTAAATAGCCATTTTTAAGAAATGGAGGGTCGGTTAATGGAACCTGCGAGCCTTTTAAACAAGGGTCGTAATTCAAAAAACAATTCTCCAAGTACAGTAATTTTTCAGTGTAAAACAATGACGAGACATCATTATTGTCACAAATAGCATCAGTTATTCTATAATCCATCTCTGATAAACCAGTCGAATAAGGATAACCAATATAAGTAATTTGAATTGGAGAGGGCTTCAAGGCAAATACGTCCAACCTATTAAAAGCTGTGTGCCCGGCAAGATCAAGTAAAATATGTACTCGGTCATTGTGTATAAGCTGAGATGCATCATGTGCTGACAAGTTCTTTATAAACTTGAATTGAAGATTGTCGTTAAACAACTTTGTGTTGATAAGACATTCTGAATAACATGTAACAGTAAACTTACTGGAATCAAAATTTTTAAGAAAGGTACTAATAAAAAAACTGACAGGATGATCGACGAAATCCCCGGAAATAATGCCTATATTGATTTTTTCCGTTTCGAAAAACTTATTTGAAAATGTATATTGTCCATTACCCTTTGCAAAAAGTTTGTTAACAAGTTTGTGCTGATTTAAAATATACATCTTGTCTTCAAGTTGATCAAACAAGTAACTCAAGTTCATTATTTTGTTTTGAAAAGGCAGTAAAAATGTAGGTGATATTTGTAGAGATTTGTTGTAATGTTCAACGGCCTTTTCATTATCGCCATTATATGAATACATGTGACCCAAGTTTAACAGAATTTCGGAATGGAAAAATTTTAAATCCGTCGAAATAAAGGATTGCTTATAGTTTCCCAATGCCTTTTCATATGCTTTCTGTGCCAAATCAGTCCTTCTCATTTCTGTATACACAACACCAAGTTGATTTTGAATATCAGGATCGCTGTTGTTAATTTCTTCGGCTTTCAACAAAAAATGAAGAGCTTCCGGCCATTGTTTAATAGATCTATAGATAGAAGATATTCCATTTAAATTGTTTAAAAGCAAACATTTATTCGCTTCCTTGTCTTTTAACGAAAGTTCTATACTCAATTTATAATGAATAATAGACAGCTCAAGTTTGTTCAACTTTTGATGAATATAACCCAAGTTGTAGTGGATTGTTTCATTTGTCGGCGCATAAAAAAGAGCTTCTTGTAAATAGCCCAAACATTTGGACAAATCATGTTGAGAAAAAAAACATAATTGGGTGTAAATGCTTGTGATTTGCTTAATTGCATTCACATCCTCAAACTTTACACGCAAGATCGTGTTAAAATACCCAATCGCTTTATAGAAATATTCGATCTGCTTTACAGTCAAAACCAACGGCTGCTTGATGTGTCTATTTGCTTCATTTTTACGCAGCTCTTTTGAAAGTTCTTGAACATCTGATTCTACATAATTTTTGAGCAAAGTTCCTAAATTGAAATGACAATCAATATAAATGTCTTTTGATAAAAAAGGCTTGCTATCAATCAGCAAATACTCGGTGATGTCTATCTTTGACAACAGGCTTTCAAATTCATTAATAGCCTTTAATCGAATTTCTTGAGTCTTTTTCTCGTATTTGCTTTCAATAGACTGTGAAATAAAGTTATATGCCGATTCAAGTTGTTTTTTTAATGCTTTCATTTTGAGTTTATTGTAAAGTTATGTTTAAACAAAAAATGAATTACAAAATAGTTATTGTATCATTAACATTGTATCATTGCATCAACTATTGTCATGTCTGAATCCACTAAAACACACATGTACGTTGTACTCGACGGGTATAGCTTGAATCCAATTGGTGTATTCGATGATTTAGTCAAAGCAAAACAGCAAGGTGCTGCAGCAACGCACAATAGGTTTATCGTATTACGTTATGCATTGAACAAAGCTTGTACTTTTGGTTACAGCACGGTATATGAGAGTTGTGATTTGCTTGACGAAGAAGATCCGTATGCTTCTTCATATGAAGAATATGCATTAGATGAAGTTTTAGATGAGTATACAGATGATGATGATGTAGAACAAGAATGATTTACACCCTTGAAGACGGTTTAAAAATGAAAAATAATCAAACTGACAAACTATAAACAAAATGACCGAGTTTATTTTTGACACCTTATACGGCAGAGACTCTGCAAACAAAATAAAAGAATGGAATATTAAAGTAGTTAACAAAGGGGACCACTCGATCATGGTGTATTCATATGGTCAATTAGGAGGAAAAAAAGTAGAATGTACACAAATGATTTCAAGTGGGAAGAATGTAGGAAAAAAAAACGAGACATCACATTATCAACAAGCATTTTTAGAAGCTCAATCAAAATGGAATAAAAAAAAGGATATTGATGGGTACAACACCAATATGTCCTCAACAATAAGTAAAGACGACACGACAACACCTGTTCTTCCGATGCTTGCTCAAGATTATAACAAACATAAAAAAAAAGTTGAATCGTGGTTTCGTCAATCTGCTGTTATGGTTCAACCAAAATTTGATGGGTATCGCATGATTTATAATACCAACACAGGTGAAATGACGACACGACAAGGCAAAGCCTATACAATTATTAAAGAAGCCGACAAGTTATTTGCAGAATTAAACAATTTACCAAAGGGATACATTCTAGACGGAGAGCTATATACTTCAAATGTTAGTTTTGAGACATTAGGAGTGTTGAGGAAAACAAAGGGTCTAACTGCAAAAGACAAGGAAAATTTGGCAAAAATAGAGTATCATGTGTATGATTTAATTGACGAGACGCAACCATTTCATCATCGAAACAAAATGATTCAAGGTATGTTTTCCGTACAAAGACACCCTATTGTTTATGCGCCCACGTTTTCAGTAGATTCGGAGGAAGAAATAAACAAGTATCATAAAATGTTTACTGAGCAAGGTTACGAGGGTACAATGGTGAGAAACAAAAGTTCTATGTACAAGTGCAAATTTAGATCAACTGATTTATTAAAATACAAGGATTTTCAAGATGCCGAATTCAAAATAGTGGACTTTACATCGGAAAAAAATACATCTGGAGATCTTGAAGAAGAGTTGATTGTTTGGATAGTTGAATTAAACAATGGAGGTCGGTGCAAAGTACGTCCTCAAGGTGTTAAAGAAGAACGCCAAGAATTGTACCAAAAATGTTTAGGAAATTTTAGTCAATTCAAAGGAAGAAAACTTTGGACAAAATTTTTTGATTACACAACAGATGGTTCATTGCGTTTTCCTACTACTGCACGAAGTACAGTCCATGAATACATTAGAGATACCACAATGTAAAATGCACGTATTAAATGCGTAATAATTTTATTGACAAATTTACAAGAGTTGTTTTGTCAATATGAGTAATTTATATACAAGAAAAGGAGGAGTTAAACCATTAAAAGGAAGTACTGTTTCTTCCAATTTTGGTACTTTTGAAACGGTAACCGCTACAACGCTTGTTCTCGATAATGTGGACATTGGTCAACTTGCCGTAGACGGGTTTTTAGATGGAGCAACAATTGAAAACTCAAATATTTACAATACAATTATTGGTGCAAATGGACCATCACAAGCATTTTTTACAGATTTGGAAACATATGGAGACGTCAAGTTTAATGGCATAGGATTGATAGAATCTGCATCATGGGATCCAATAACAGGTATTTTCAAAATCACCAACCAACTTACCGTAGAAGGATGTTCATTTCTAGGAAATATAAAAATTTGCAACAATGATATATCATCTGTCAATGCAAATGGAGATATTAATGTTAAACCCAATGGACTAGGTAATTATAACGTTTATGCTCCTGTATTTGTATCAACAAGTAATGGAAGTTTTTACACAGATGTAAATAGAGGAGGAGTAACATTTTTATCAAGGGACAACATTCTTTTAAGATCAACGGCAGGTACAATTTCGTTGGCGAGTTTTGGTCAGCAAAACTATACAAGCACAAATGGAGACATTTCCATCAATGTTGATACGGGTATCAGCAATAAATCAATATCTGCAATCACCAGAACGAGTGGCACCATTCTTGTTACCACCTTTGCCGACCATCTTTTGCAATCAGGTGATGCAATCAACATTTCAAGCTCTACGTTAGTTGGATCATTTAATGTACAAAGTGTTGTCAATAGCAAGAGTATAGTTTTGAATCAAGTTCCGAACTCACTTTTAAACACAACATTTACAGGAGGCAATTTATTAAAATCCCCAAGTAATAATATTATCTTAAACAGTGGATCCTTTGTTCAGATACCAAATGATACTCGGCTTGCGTACGGAAGTACTTGTAATTCTATAAGTGGAAATACACAAAGCTTGACAATAAAAAGTTGCAATAATGTTCAATTTGATGTGGCCTCAAACAAGGTCATAAGTATTCCAGAATCTACCAAACTTCAATTGGGAACATCTGCAAATAACTTTATCAATCTTACCGCGGGATCATTGAATATAAGTAGCGACAATATTGTTACTGTTAATGGGTTAGTAACGCAGCTTAATTCCACAAATACAAAATTATATGACCCCATCGTTACACTTGCAGATTATCCATTATCATCAAATGATCTAAAAGACAGAGGCGTCGAGTTTAAATACTATGACACTGCATCAAGTTCAATGAAATTGGGATGGTTTGGTTTCAGAAATGCAACAAAATCATTTACATTTATTCTTGATGCAATCAACAACAATGAAATAATATCAGGGAGTCCGGGTAATTTCGAGTATGATGGATTATCCGTACAGCGTATTGATATGGTGGGAAATTCTGTTATTAATATGAATTGTGGTAACATTTTGAATACAAATTTGATATCGGGATGCACCGTATCTAATTCATTAACTGTAAGTGGTCCTTCAAATGTGACAGTGTCGGCTTTAAATAGAATCAGTTTATCATCCTCAACAGACGTATTGGTGCCCAATAACATACCCGTTCTTTTTGGAACAATGGGTAGTTTTATAAGAGAAACAACGTCTGGAAATGTTTTACTTGCAGGTCAAAGAAACATACAATTCATTACACAAACCAAAGGATCGTTTATTATTCCCGTGGAAACTGCTATTTCGTTTGACGGAACAAGCGTTGGATCGATAAAAGCCGTTTCCAACACTGTCGGAGATTTAATTATGCAAACGAATAAAAGTTTGTACCTCACAACAACGGGCGGGAATGTTATAGTTCCTACAAACACAGCAATTCAGCTGGGAGCAGAGGGTCAATTGCTTGTTGGTACAACAAGTGGTATAAATTTATTATCTTTGCTTGGCAATGTTCAACTAATAAGTAATACAAACGCAAATGTCATTTCTTCAAATGGGAACATCACTTTGAGTACACTAAACAGCGGAGACATTCAACTTTACACGGCACAAAATGGTTCCATTAGAATACCCGGAGCAAGGCATCTTGTGTTTGGCACAAGTGGTACAATGAACAGCATTTCGTTGAATACACTTGGAAATTTAATTTTGACAGGTGCAACCACAAACTCGTTCATTATTAATGGAATCAATACGCTTGATTTGCTTGCCACATCGAATATAAATATTCCCACAAACACAAGATTAAATGTTGGATCAAACTCGTATTTGGTTTCAGACACATCCGGAAGCACAAGTTTCGTCAATACGAATTCAATTGGAAATATTGTTATTAGTGCAAATAACACCAACATTACAAACACAAATGGAAGTCTTTCTTTACAAAACATCACTACTATAATTTCAAGTGCTAGTGTGTTCATGAATGGAAACCTAGCACAAATTGATTCGACAAATGTAAGGTTCAAGGATCCAATCATTACTTTAGGAGAATCAATTGTAGATGTCAAAGACAGAGGTGTTGAATTTAATTACGGGACCAAACTAGGATGGTTTGGATACAAAAAGGATGTCAACCGCTTTATGTTTTATTCTGATGCAATCAATACAAACGAAATAATTTCTGGAACAATTGGCGATCTTGAAGTGTCTAATGCATATATTCGCAATAGTTTGAATTTAAGCAGTGGTGGCACCATCGATTTAAGTTGTGGTGCCATGCAAAATGTAAATACCATCAATGGGTGCGGGGGCGTCCTTAATTTAAATGGTTCCACGACAATCAATCAGTCGGCTCAACAAATCAACTTGACAGCAAGCCAAAGAGTAACACTTCCATTTAACGTTCCATTTATATTCGGAAATGCATCAAATCAAATGTCATGTGACTCGAATGGAAATTTGACCATAAGTTCAAGCAAGATTGTTTTGAATTCGGACCTTCAAGTCAATGGAACCACGATGAATGTTTACAGCACTGTCACAAATATTGAAGATCCGATATTTTCGATAGGTGGAGTCACAGGACCCATTGTCAATGATTTGAAAGATCGCGGAATAGAGTTTAAATGGAATAACGGAAGCGCTTCAAAAACTGGATTTTTTGGATACAAACAGTCTTTGGATAGATTTGTATTTATAAAAGACGGGACAAATACAAATGAAGTCTTTTCTGGTGCTTTCAGCAATGTTCAATTTGGCGATGGATATTTTAGTAATATTAATTTAAGCAATGGAAATATAAGTGGTGTTCAACAATTATCTGGTGGACAATTGACTATTTCTAGCACATCTGGTAATATAAACATCACGCCAACAAAAGGTAATAGTGTTTTGCTGCCATACGATACACCCCTTGGATTTGGGACAACATCTAATGGATTCAGTGTTAGTACGTCTGGGGCAATGACAATACAAGGACAAGGAAGTATAACGATTCAAACAACGGATTCGATCAGAGTTCCTAGCAACGTTCCTTTTTATTTTGGTTTGCAGGACAATGCAAGTTACATTTTAAGAAATACGGCCAACAATATGATTATAAACAATTCTTTAGGAAGCATTTATTTGCAACCACAAACAAGCACGGGTCAAGTTTACATCCCACCTTCAAACTTGTTGGCGTTTGGTTCAACATCAAATAGTATTTACAGTGATGGACAAGAGCTTTTTTTGAATGGATACAAGGGGATAAGTATTTCTGGAAGTAGTGTCACCATTGCTGGGAACATTAATATAGTTGGTACATTAAGTGCCGGCGCAACTGATTTTGACCTCAACAAGTACATCCTTCCACTTGGGACGTTTCAAATTGTGAATGTCTCATTGATTGAAAACTTTGCGGGGACAAATGGCAATTTAAGAGTGACTACAGCGACGACACACAATTTCTCAGTAAACGACACCATTACATTAAAAAACACACCCGAGTTAGACGGTACATATCAAGTTAAAAGCATCACGGGTACAAATTCCTTTACGATAGAGAAAACTACCCCGGGGCCTATTTCAAGCAATGTCACTGCCGGGTCTGTGAAAAGCAACTTGATGACACCACAGGGAAAAGATGTAGGCATCGGTGTAAATTATTGGTCGACTACTGGAAATATTGGTGTTACATCAGGATCTGCTGCATATAAAACCGGCTTTTTTGGATTCAAATCAAATACTGAAAGATGGTCTTTTTATACAAGATCAACGATTAGCAATGATATAGTGACTGGTGATTTTGGTGACGTAGAAGTCAACAAAGTCTTTACAAATAGATTGAGTGGTTTTGTTCTAGATGGTGGAGTTTCTGGCGGATCAAATTTGATATCAGGGAATAATTTTCAAATAAGTGGTGGAAATATTAACAATACGCCTGTCGGAGTTGCAACGGCACAAACTGGGCGCTTTACAAATTTGAGCAGTACGGTGCAATCACAGCTCATGGATACTACGCTTTTAGGAAAGTTTTTGTATAGCGTTGAAAAATACTCTGTTAATTCAAGTTTACCATTTAAGAATCCGATTAGTACATTGACAGTTGTTTCCATGTTTTCGGTTGTTGGGACTAGTTTCACGGGGTCTTCTGCCACAATGTCTTCTACAAACATTGTAGACGGAACTTTGAAAATACTAGTTTGTAGTTCTATGGGCGACAATTGTACACACACTGTACATTTTGGGCAAGGAAGAATCGTATCGCCAAATCCATTGTCAGCTGTTCCGCCTTCAAAACTTGTGTTTAAAAGAACTGGTCAAAGTGTTCAACTTGTCTTTGATGCAACCAACAATACCAGTGGAGGAGCATGGATTATTCTAAACTCTGGATGCTATGTGGAATAATAAAAAGAAAATAATGAAATAGCAACACATTCAAATCAGCTTTGTTTAAAAAGTCTGGAATAGATAGCAATGCATAATACAACGTTAATTGATTTAAATTTAATAAAGGTAAACTCAAATATCCTAAAATAAAAATCAAAATAGAGGAAACCGTGAGATTTATAGACCCTATCCTTACAAGCGAGCAAGTTGTGGCGTAGTTTGCTCTCACCTTTTTATCAATGAAAAATCTGGAAAGTAGATAATTAAATAATACAGGGTGGGAATTTGGGGCGTTTGATGATTCTATGACATTATCAGTAGAAGATTGAAAGGCAAGGCGAGGTTTACAAGCAAATGTTTTGATTAATCCACGTGTTGACAATGTTTGTAAACAAATGTCAAGATGATTGAAGAGCTTGCCATCTAATAAAGAAAGTAATAAAGTTGCTCCTTTACGAGAAATGATGTATGCATGGGCAGCAAGCGCTACTTTTGGAACAACTATATTCTTGTTTCTCGACTTTGTTGTTGTGTCTGCACTTTGTGTGTTTTCACTTTGTGTGTTTTCACGGTGTGTATTTAACAAATTGAAGAGCGAGAATACATTTTTAAAAAACTTGGAATTAAAGCAGCCCAAGTAAAGCAGATGAAAATCAGAGGGAACATCATTTATTATTTTTTGCAGTTTTGTATTAAATGATTTACTCACAATTACATCATCTTCGAAAACGATACAATAAGGAGCATTTGTTTTTAAAAAGGTCCTCCACACTTTGAAATGACTTAAAGCGCACCCGATAGCACTTTTGGGGCCGATACTTGTATAGGATGACGAAACGTGAGTTTTTATGATGTGATTTGGCAATTTATAGCCATTGACACCGTTTATGAGTATGGGGTCAATGCTTTGTTTGTGGAGGTAATCTAGTTTATTTTGTGTACGCATACTATGAGGATGCAAGGTTATCATATATGTGAGCATTTATTTCTTCTATTAATAGAGCAATCATTTTAATCTACTTTTTGAACAAATTAATTTGTTTGTACATTGCAAAAGAACTAATGCAAAACAGCTCCAATCAAAACAAAAGTGTGTTTAGTTATGTGACGGACAAGTCTCTTTATGTTCACGACACACCCTCATCTGTTGTTGAATTTCTGAGGTTTGGACAAGTAAAACCACAAAACGATGCCATTCTTAAAACAATTGAAGTAGAAAACAATTTAAAGAATATTGGAAGGCCATATTCAAAGTCATATTGTGAACCAGTGAAACAAAACGGTGAAACAAAAATTGAATAAAAGAAAAGTTGCATGGCACTTAAATGACATGTGTTGTGTGTCTTGAATCATTTCCTTCAAACAAACTAACCACAATTGAGCTCGAATGTCGTCACAAGTATCATGACTTGTGCTTCATTGAATACATTAATTCTCTTTTTGATAGAGATTTAGATTTTGTTGTAATTAAATGTCCATTGTGTAGAAAAGCAGTGAGCTATAAATCTATTGCAATTTGGTTACACTTGTATTTAAAGATGAAGGGGCAGCGCAAGTCCCAAATCAAAGCAAAATTGAGAGAAAATAAGATAAAGTTGTTCAAAGTTCAAGCAAAGCAACGAATGAAAGAAATTAACATTCTTTGTTTTAAGCATTGTTTTAAAACCAAATGTTCTGAAGAAAGTTCATTAAAAGAGTTTGCATTAGAATACGAAGAAGAAATTTCGAAATTTAACCTTTTATGCGACATGTGCAATAAAGAAATTTTAAAAGCAAAAAATGCATTAAAACATGTAGACCCAGACAAAAAATTGCGATTGGTTGGGTAAGCTATGAAATTTTTAATCTTACGTTTAATCAAAATGACCACAACAAAGTTTTCATTTGGACACTTTATTCACAATGCAACATCAAAAAGCAAGCACATTGAAGAATTCTTAGAAACATTCAAGTCTGAAATAGATATTTTGCCATTAGACATGTCATCGTCAAAAAAATTAATGCACCTTCTCAAAGTCGACACGCCACAGAAATTTTTGGTATTTCAAAATGCATTCATGGAATATTTCGCTGAAAAATTACGCAAAGATTAAATTTACCATTTTTTTTTTATTACATTAAAGTATACAAAGCAAGTATACATTATGACGGGTCCTATTTTAGTTGTCATTGGTCTTATATTATTTTTAGTTGGGTACTTTTACGCCGGTGTTGCTCAAGGACAAGGCGAATGCATCGACGAAAAAACCAAAGAGAAAAAGATTAACAACACTGCTAATTACCAAGGTGGTATTGCTGGTATTGTTATTGGTCTTATTCTAGGAGTTGTGGGTTACTTTTTATCCCTGGGAAATTAAACTGAAACATTTTAATTGAATTAAATTGAATTTAAAAATTGAGGGTCTTTCCTCAATTTTTCATTTGTAGTCAAGTAAAAGAAAATGGACGTCTTGAGAAATTTAATAGGAACGTTTATTATTATGAAATACACTAAACACAACCACCAAACAAGTAGGAAACCCACCGAAAGACAAGAACAACAAAAATTTACACGTGCAACAACGAATCAAATCAAGTTTTACCACAGTTGATTACGTAATCACTGTATATATTGTTGGTAAAGATGTCTTTTAAGAAAGAGTAAACAAATACATTGTCTATGGAAACTTTGTCTTTACCTAATAGTTACAGCGTTTCCACAGTTCCAAACAGGCTTTAACTGTTAAATGATTTCATTGACATTTGTTGACACACAATTTTTGTTGTTCAACACACCTAATACAATAATAAGAAACTGAAATATTTATCTTAATTTGTGTTTTTATACCATGCCATTACGCACCTGGCGTATAAAAATTAAAAACGGTCATCTTGCACATGAACTGTTTCAAAAATGGTTTTTTGATTATAAATATGCTTATAACAAGTCCAATT
>Ga0169931_10001447_pt1 | contig 39173 bp, 29 predicted proteins | sample Kivu_15m_20L_FD_129675 | JGI IMG/M metagenome (GOLD analysis project Ga0169931, IMG submission 129675) | Freshwater microbial communities from Lake Kivu, Western Province, Rwanda to study Microbial Dark Matter (Phase II) - Kivu_15m_20L... | ecosystem: Environmental > Aquatic > Freshwater > Lake... | reverse complement strand
GCTGCCCCCGAACTACATCCTCGGCCGCTTCGGTCCGGACTGCGACCTGCGGCGCTTGGGCATGCGGATCGCAGGCGACGGCTCCGACAGGAAAGCCAAGAAACGAGCTCGCGTCGCTGTAGCGCGCAAACTCGCAGTGCTGCTCCACCACCTGTGGCGCAGCGGCGCGACCTACGATCCGCTGCACCAAGCCAAACGCCGCGGAGAGCTCTCCGCCGCCTGATCGCTCCGCCTGCGCGGCCCACGCCGCCCCCGCTCTCGAACAACTCGACTCACGCGACGACTCGGCTTCGAACACCGCCCGTCCGGCGACTGCGACAATTGCTCTGGGCCTCGAGCCCGTGTGCCAGATGGCAGCGCCAGGCGGACGGACCCCCTCATGCACCGCGCTACAAACAGCGCCTCGACGAGTGCGAATGGAAGCCTGCGACTCGACACCGAGCCGCCCGTGAGCCGAGCACCAATCCACCGGTCACGACCGGAAAATCCTGTACGCCCCCCCCTTGACTGGGACGGTCCTTCTCATGGAAATGCGACGACGAGCAGACCTCGCTGAGGACGCGAGCGCAGCCCCATGTCCGTTCACTCCTTCGCGGCCGGGAGAACGGCTGTCGCGGTTGCGCCGGACGTGACTCGCGTGCTCGTCGAGCGCTGAGCGTCACCTTCGCCGAGGCTCACGCGGTACGTGCCTGTCGGAAGCGGGCCGAGCCGCAGCGTGTCGGCATTCTCGTCCATGCCCCACTCCGCCAGTCCGCCCCAGTCGCGGCCCGCGGCGTCGGTGATGTTCGCGCCGCTGGCCGAGCTCGGGCCGTCGGCGTTCTCGACCTGAAGGCTGATGTAGCCGCCGAGCGAAATCTGCACGAAGGCCTCGGCCGCTTCGCCGCTCACGACGCGCACCGCGGCGCTCGGCGCGCCGACTTCGTCGCCCAGACTCGCGGAGAGGAGGTAGTCGCCGGTCGCCAAGCCTCCGAGCACGGCGCGTCCGCTGCCGTCCGCGCGCTCCGATTCGAAGTACGGGTCGGCCCGGCCCGCGAGCGTCGACGACACGCGCACTTGCGCGCGCGCCGCCGGCGAGCCGTCGGACTTGGTGACGATCACCATGAGCTTGGCCGGCGCGTCGACGCGCACTTCGACCCCGCTCAAGGCGGCGCCTTCGAGCTTCACGCCCTCGACGACGGTGCGGGCGAAGCGCGCCTCGCGACGGCGCCAGTTCGTGTCGTCTTCGACGATCAGCCGGTACGTGCCGGGCGCCAGCCCGCTGAGTTCGAACTCACCCTTGCCGTTGGCGTCGTCCCGGACATACGCATCCTGGCGCGTCTCACCCTCGGCAGCAGCGACAAGCTGAGCGCTCACGTTGGCGCCGCCCATGACCTTGCCCGTTCGATCGAGGACGCGGCCCGCGATGCGGCCGGTCGGAAAATCGAAATCCAGCACCGGCGACGACCCGCCGACGACCTCGAGTTGTTGCTGCTCCTGCGCGCCGCCGCGCTTGAGCCGCGCCGTGATGTAGTAACTGCCGGCGCCTTCGAGCGTGAGCGTGTACGCGCCGTCCGCGCCGGTCGTTCCCGAGGTGTTGAAGTCGTCGCGGTAGGCATCGACCGTGACGCCGGCGAGCGGCTGGCCGCCCATCGTCGCGCGGCCGCTCAGGACGATGAACTCGCCCGCGGGCTCGCCGAGCACGACCTCGGTCACGCTGCCGTCGACGACCTCGACCGACTCGCTGTAGTCGTTGCGCGCCGCGAACTGGAAGCGCGATCGTCCGTTGCCGGACTGGCTGATCGAGACCTGATACTCCCCGGCGGTCAGGCCGGTGAACTCGCACTGCCCGCTCGCGTCGATGGTCTCGTTCTTCCAGTCGCCCTGGCCCCACAGCTGCGCGCGCCAGCTCACTTCGCTCGCGTTGAGCCGCTCGTGGAGCCGCACACGCAACGTTCCACCGCGCGTGAGCACCATGCGCACGTCTTCGACGCTCGCTCCGGGCGCGAGCTCGAGCTCGAGCGGCGCGCTGTCGGCGAACGACGCATGCGACGCCTTGAGCGTTACCTTGCCGGACGGCGCGTTGGAGATGCGGAACGCGCCTTTGCCGTCGGCCGTCGCGCCGCGGTTGAGGTCGGACAGATCGAAGCTCTCGTCGGGCCGATCCCACTCGAGCTCGATGCGCGCCTTGGCGACCGGCTTGCCCGCCGGATCGACGACCGTGCCGCGCACCGCGGCGTTGTTCTTGACGACGAAGGTGAGCTCGCCGTCGTGCGGCATCACGATCGACGTCGAGGGACTGGGCGTGTAGCCCGTCGCGCGCGCGGCGATGCTCCACGTCGCGTTCGTCAGCCCTTCGAGCGTGAAGCGCCCGTCCTCGGCTTCGAACTTGGACTTGATCTGCTCGCCCATCACGCCTTCGAGCCCGCCGGCGGTCGAGTCCGTGCGGCCGGTGATCCAGAACTTCTTCACCGGCTGGCCGAGTTCGTCCACGACGCGACCGCTGACGCCGAAGCCGGGCTTGAGCACGACCTCCACCGGCGACGTGCCGCTGGCGTTCAGCACTTGACCGCGCCACTTTGCGCCCTTGAGCCGACCGACCTTGCCGTCCGACTTCGACGCGGAATCCGCGCGCGAACCATCCTTCGCGTGCGCGTAGACGTTGAACGCATTGCCGGTCAGGCCGGCGATCGAGAAGCGCCCGTCGAGCCCCGTGCGGACCGCGAGCCGGTCCTCCATCGAGAACTCGAACTCGTCGTCGCCGTCCTTGCCGCCCGCCAACTCGACGCGAACGAAAGCGCCCGAGGCGATGGCGCCATCGCTCCACTTCACGATGCCGCTGACCGAGCGGCCCGAGTCGAGCACCACGCGCTGCCCGTCGCGCGCATCGCCGTCGGCGAACGCGCCGAGTTCCTTGGAATGCTCGAGGTAGTTGCGCGCGCGCACCTTGACCTCGTATTCGCCCGCGCTGACCCCCGTGATCCGGAAGACGCCGGACTCGTCGGTGTTCACGTCGCGTCGGTTGCGCCAGAAATCGCCGTCGTCACTGCGCTTGCGCAGCTCGACCTCCGCGCGTTCCACGGGCTTGCCCTGCGCGTCGACCACGACGCCCGAGAAACGCGCGCCGAGCTCGAGCTGGATGTCGAGCTGCAGCGTCTCGCCGGGCTTGACGGTGACATCGCCCTTGGAGAACTGAACCCATTCCTTGGAGTCGAGCTCGATGCGGTGCTCGCGCGCCGCGCCGACGCCGCGCAACTCGAAGTTGAAGTCTTCGTCGATCTTGCCCTCGATCGACACCATGCCGAACGTCTCGCCCCAGCTCTGGGCGCGGAGCTTGGCCTTGGCAAGCACTTGCTCCGCGTCGCTCACGCCCGGAGGCGGCGTGATGCGGCCGACGATGCGCCCCCCGAGCAAGGGCTCGAGCACGACCGGCTCAGCGTCCTTCGAGAGCTTCACGCGCACCGGCTTGTCGAGATGCAGGTAGCTCGCCTTGATCTTCAGCCAGCCGGTCTTGCCCTCCGGCGAAAAGGCCACGCGGAAGCTGCCGTCGGTTCCCGCCGTCACGCGGTGGTCGCCGATGTTCTTGAAGTCCTTGCCGTCGGCGATGACCTCGACGCGCTCGTCGAGCGGCGTGCCTTCGGGGAACACCACGCGGCCCTCGATCCACACCGCGTCGCTGAACTCGACACGCTTGTTGTCGTCGATCGCGGCGCGCGCGAGCTCCTCGGGCGCCGCGTCGTCCACGCGCCGCGGCGCGTCGATGGGCGCCTCGACGGCGGCCGCGCGCGAGGCCGCGGGCATCGCACCGCCCGAGGAGGGCGCGGCGGCGGCTTCGTTCTGCGCCGAGGAGCCCGCGAAGAGCACGAACCACGCCACGGCGGCGACTGCGACGGCGGCCACGACGGCCAAGAGGAGCGGTGCAGACGAGCGCTTGTTCTTCACGGGGGAAAGTTCTCCGCAGACGGGGGGACGCCGTCCGTTGTAGCGGAGAAACGGTAATCCGAACGGCGTGTGTCGTTACACGCGCGTCAGATTTTGCTCCGGCCCGTGCTCCGACCCGTGCCGGCGGACTCGCCGGGCCGGTTCAGAGCGCCTTGAGCTCGGTGACCGTGTCTTCCAGGGCCTTTTTGGCGTCCGCGAGCAGCATCAGCGAGTTGTCCATCTGGAACAGCTCGTTGCGGATGCCGGCGTAGCCCGAGGCCAGCGAGCGCTTGACGACCACGACCGTGCGCGCGTTCCAGACTTCGAGCACGGGCATCCCGGCGATGGGCGACTTGGGGTCCTGCGTCGCGGCCGGATTGCACACGTCGTTGGCGCCGAGCACGACGACCACGTCCGTGTTCTTGAAGTCGTCGTTGATCTTGTCGAGCTCGTAGAGCTGCTCGTAGGGCACGTCCGCCTCGGCGAGCAGGATGTTCATGTGCCCCGGCATGCGGCCGGCGACCGGGTGGATCGCGTAGCGCACCTGCGCGCCCTTCTTCTCGAGCAACGTGGCGAGCTCGCGCACCTTGTGCTGCGCCTGGGCGACGGCGAGGCCGTATCCGGGCACGAAGATCACGCTGGTCGCGCTGTCGAGCACCTGCGCAAGTTCCTCGGCGCTGGTCGTCTTGACCTTGGTGTAGCCCTCGTCCTTCTTGGCGCCTCCACCGTCGCCCGCGTCCTGCAAGCCGCCGAGCAACACGTTCGAGAGCGAACGGTTCATGGCCTTGCACATGATCTGCGTGAGGATGATCCCCGACGCGCCGACGAGCGAGCCCGCGACGATCAGCAGGTTGTTTTGCAGCACGAACCCCGTCGTCATCGCCGCGATGCCCGAGTACGAGTTGAGCAGCGCGATGGCGACCGGCATGTCGGCGCCGCCGATCGGCATCGTCAGGCCGATGCCGAGCACGAGCGAGACCACGAGCAGCGCGCCGCCGGCGACGTAGATCTGCGCCGGATCGGAGACGAAGAATCCGCCCCACACGCCGAGCGCGATCGAGGCGACTCCAAGCAGCGCGTTGAGGCCCTGCGAACCGAGCGGACCGGCGCGGTTCTTGTTCACCTTTCCGGCGAGCTTGGCGTACGCGATCATCGAGCCCGAAAAGGTCACTGCGCCGATCAAGACCGCCAGCCCGGCTGCGATCGCGAACATCGCGCCTTCGCCGGGGTGGTCCTTGTCGCCCAGATCCGCGAGGGAGAGCTGCAGGTGCGCCGCGCGCGGGATCTCCGCCAGCGCAACGAAGGTCGAAGCGAGCCCGCCCAGGCCGTTGAAGAAGGCGACGAACTCGGGCATCGAGGTCATGGGCACCTTGATGGCCATCCAGTAGCCGAGCGCCGAGCCGGCGATCGCGCTCGCCGCCGCGAGCAGCACCGACTTGGTGCTCCAGTGATCGTCCGCGAACAGCAGCGCGATGGTCGCCGCGATTGCGATCGCCATGCCGAAGGCCGCCCAGCTCATGCCCTGGCGCGCGCTCTTCACCTTGCCGAGCTTGATCAGCCCGAGCATGAACAGCGCCGAGGCTGCCATGTAGCCGAACTCGGCTACGTACTGAATCGAGATGACGCCCAACATGGCTAGCTCTTCGCTCCGCTCTTGGGGGCGTCTTTCGCCTTGAACATCTGCAGCATGCGATTGGTGACCGCAAAACCGCCGACCACGTTGATCATGGCCATCGCGATCGCCAAACACCCGAGCACGGCGCACACGGTGGAAGCTTCGACGTACTCGACGCTCACGCAGTACAGCGAGCCGACGATCGTGATGCCGCTGATCGCGTTCGAACCGCTCATCAGCGGCGTGTGCAGCGTGGGCGGCACCTTCTGGATGATGATGAAGCCCACGAACACGGAGAGCAGGAGCACCCACACTCCGACGATCAGGAACGGCAGGCTCGAAGAGCCTTCAGCGGCGATGACTGCGATCACGACTTGGCTCCGGCGGCGGCCGCGTAAGCGTCCGCGGTGGCTTTGTGGGTCAACTCGCCGCCGTGCGTCAGCAGACAGCCGGCGAGCACTTCGTCCTTGAACTCGGTGTTGAGCGTGCCGTCCTTGTTGACGAACAGCTTGATCAGATTGAGCACGTTCTTGGCGTAGAGCTCCGAGGCGTGCTGCGGCGCCGTCGCCGGCAAGTTGGGCACGCCGACGATCTTCACGCCGTTGTGCTCGACCACTTCGCCGAGCTTCGAAAGCTCGCAGTTGCCGCCGCTTTCGACCGCGAGGTCGACGACCACCGCGCCCGGCCGCATCGACTCGACCATCGCGCGACCCACCAAGCGCGGCGCGGGCCGGCCGGGAATCTGCGCCGTCGTGATCACCAGATCCGCCTCGGCCACGCGCTTGGCGACTTCGATGCGCTGCTTCTCGAGGAACTCCGGCGTCTGCTCCTTCGCGTAGCCGCCCTTGTCCTCCATGTCGCCCATGCCGGGGACATCGATGAACTTCGCGCCCAGCGAGAGCACTTGCTCGCGCGCCGCCAGGCGCACGTCGGTCGCTTCGACGCTGCAACCCAGCCGCTTGGCGGTCGCGATCGCTTGCAAGCCCGCGACGCCCGCGCCGAACACCACGCATTTCGCAGGCGGCACCGTGCCGGCCGCGGTCATGAGCAACGGGCACAGCTTGGCCATGTGCGTCGCGCCGAGCAGCACGGCCTTGTAACCGGCGATCGTGGCCTGCGACGAGAGCGCGTCCATGGCCTGCGCGCGCGTGATGCGCGGGATCAGTTCCATCGCCAGCGTCGAGACCTTGCGCTCGCGCAGCACCTGCACCGCGGCCTTGTTGGTGCTCGGCGTGATGAACGACACCAGCACCGCACCGGCGGCGAGCTTGCCCGCCTCGGCTTCGGTGGGCGCGCCGATCTTCGCCACGATGTTCGCGCTGGCCCAAGAGGCGGCCGAGCCGAGCTTCGCGCCCGCCGCGGTGTACATGGCGTCCGTGAAGCCGGCGCGCAGGCCGGCGCCGGGCTCGATCTCGACCGTCAGGCCGAGCTTGACGAGCGCCTTGACCGTCTCGGGGCTGGCCGCGACGCGCGTTTCGCCGGGGCGGGTTTCGAGGGGTGTGAAGAGCGTGGGCATGTCCGTCCGGCCGCGTTCCCGCGGGAAAAAGGTCGGAGGATGCTAGCAGCGCGATTCTGCGGCTTCACGCCTAAGATCCGGCGGGCGTCTGCATCCAGGATGCGCCGCACTCGAGGTTCGAACGCGGCGCGAGACCCACTCCGATGAGCCCGACCCGTTCCGCCAGGCCCCTGGCCGCCGAATTCGAGCGAGCCGTCCGCGACCACCACGGCGCCGTCTATGCGGCGGCGCTGCGTGTGACGCGCGACGAAGCGCTCGCGCTCGACGCGACCCAACAGACGTTCCTGCGTGTGCTCGAGGGCAAGCTCGACCTCTCCGCGGCCGAGGATCTGCAGCGTTGGTTGCGCTGCGCGGCCGCGCGCGAGGCGTTGATGGTGCTGCGCGCCGCCGCGAGCCGACGGCGGCGAGAGGAACAGCACGCCATGCAACGTCCGGAGAGCTACGACGACAAGAGCACCGAAAACGCCGACACGCTGCGCGCCGTGCGCCGCGCGTTGACCGAGTTGCCTGAAGAGCTGCGCACCGCGCTCACGCTGCGCTTCCAGGAGGAACTAACCTTCAGCGAAATGGGCGGCGTGCTCGCCATCAGCGAGCCGAGCGCGCACCAGCGTGTGCAGCGTGGGCTCGAAAAGCTGCGCGAAAAGCTCGCGCGTCTGGGTTTTGCGGCCTTGGCGCCGCAAGTCGAGACTCTGTTGCAGCGTGAAGGCGCCGCGAGCGGCGCGCCCGCGGGCCTCGAACGGAACCTGCTCTCGCTCTCGAAAGGAGCGAGCGGAGTCGGCGCGCTGGGAGTGAGCGTGCTGGTCGCCACGCTGGTCGTCGGCGCGAGCGCGTGGTTTTGGATGAGCTCCTCGCGCCGAGCCGACACGCACGCAAGCGTGGTTGCGGCGCCGGAAGCATCGACGAGCGCACTTTCCAACACCGCGCCCGCAGCGACCGACGCCGAACCCGAGCGTCATTCGGTCCAGGCGCAACCAGCTAGCGGCGCTGCCACGCAGAATCCGCACACGCCGCCTGTCACGCCGCTGGAGAACGGCCGCATCGAGGGCCGCGTGGTCGACGAGTTCGGCCTGCCGCTCGAAAACGTGCGCGTGATCGCGGCCAGCGTCGAACGCGACGGCAAGTTCGCGGCGGACAGCGCCGAGGCGCGCACGGCGCGCGACGGTTCGTTCGCGCTCAGCGTGCCCGTGCGCCTGGAGCGCGGGCAGGACTACGAGCTCTCGGCCAGCACCTCGCAATTCAAAGGCAATTCCAACGTTCTGCGTGTCCGCCCCGGCGCGCTGTGCGAGCCGCAGCGCATCGTGATCCAAAGTGAAGTCGCGGAACGCGGCGGCGCGTGGCGCCTCGAGCTGGCGCTGCGCGACAGCGACGGCCGCCCGATCGATGGTGCGATCACGCAGGTGCACACGATCGTGCGCCACGCCTCGGGCAGCTCATGGCCGCAACACCAGGACAACACCATCAGCGAGCGGGGAGGAATCGCCAACCTGAACGGCGAGGGCCTGGGGATGAAGCTGATTACGGTCGACGCGCGCAACCTGGGCTTCGCCATGTTGCTGGAACGCGTCGAGCTTGCGCAGGAAGGCCTGACGCGGCGTGAACTTGTGCTCCAGCGCGGCGTTGACCTGACGGGCACGATCGTCGACCACCTCGGAGCGCCGATCACTCGCAAGCGCTTGGGCGAGAACACGACCGCACTGTTCGTCAAGGCGCCTGGCAACGACTCGTGGCTCAGCGCCGAGTTCCTCGAGCCCGGCCGCTTCCGTATTCCGGCGCTCGCCGCCGTGCCGCACGAGTTGAACTTCCGCCATGACTCGTGGTCGTCGTTCACTCTGCTCGTCACGCCCGGCGCCAGCGAAGTGAAGCTGCGCCTCAAGCTCAAGCAGGACTCAACGGACAGCGGCAACCACTCCGCCGAAATCCACGGCGCGCTCGTCGACGCCGCGACGGGCGCTCCGGTCGAAAACGAGATCGCGACCACGTGGCTCGAACGTGTGTCGAACGACTCACCCGCGCTCTTCGACCGCGACTGGGCCCCGCTCGTCATGGAAGCTGTCGTCGCCCAAACCTCGTCGGGTTTCCAGTCCGGCGAGGACCTGCCGCCCGCGCCGCCCGCCAACAGCTTCATCTACGACGGACTCGAGCCGGGACGCTACGTGGTGCGCGTGTTCGCGCGCGGCTACGCGCCAGCGCTCGTCGGCCCGCTCGAGCTTGGCCCGCGCGAGATCGCTGGTGGACTCACGCTGCGCCTGACTCGCGGCGCGACGGTGAGCGGCCGCGTGCTCGACGCGAACGGCGCACCGCTCGCGAACGCGCGCGTTCACATCCTCGGCGACGGTGAACTCTCGCACGCGAGCCTCGCAGAAGCGGACACCGAGTTGCGCTCCACGGGGGGCCGCGGCTTCCAATACAAGCCGGGCGCGCAGACCGACGCGCAGGGGCGCTTCACGCGCGAGCACGTCCCCACCGACCGACCGCTGCGCATGTACGTGCTCCACCCCGACCGCGAGCCGGCGAGCGGCGCGTGGCTCGAGTTAAGCGAAGGCGGTGCGCTGGAAGTCGAACTGCGCGCGGGCGCGGTCCGCGAGCGCTGAACGATCCGACGGATCCGCAGACCTGCGCCGCATCCAGTCGGCGCATCCGCCCGAGCGCCACTGCGCCCCGCGGCGTTGCGCAGCGCGGAGAGCTTCGTCGGTGAGCAACGGCCTCCTCGAACACTCGCGAACTGCGGCGCGTCCAGGAGGCAGCCGCTCAGCGCTTCATGTACTTCCAGTGGCGCGGCTTGCCCTCGGCGAGCCACTCGAGCGCCTGCTCGATGCGCCGCAAGCGCGTCGCCTCCTGTTTGGCTTTTGCGATCCACTCGACGTACTCGCGCTGCTGGCCCGGCGCGGGTCCCTCGAAACCCGCTCGCGCGCTCTTGTTGCGCGAGAGCGCCCGCGCGAAGTCCGGGTGCGGGGCTTCGGCCTGCTTCTCAGGCTTCTTGGGCTTGGCGAGCTTGATCCCCTGCTCGTTGAGCTTCATCGCGAGCTTCATTTGTCGCGCGAACTGCGCCTTGCTCGGCAACTGCTCGAGCGACGTGAGCGTGCCGTAGCTCCCCATCGCCTCCTGCGCCTTGGGGGCGTCGCCGACCACGAGCTTGTGCTTCCAGAAGCCGAACGCGCAGTGCTTCTTGAACGCGGCCATGTGCGCCAAGGGACCGTGGTGGTCGAAGGCCGTCATGCTCCACTTGATGCCTTCCACCACGTCCGGGCAGACCGCGTGCACACGGGCGCGCAGCTCGACGAGGATCGGGCGCGCGAAGTCCGCGGACTTCGCGATGTAGGCGTCGACGCGAGGATCGAAGCTCGACATGGCGTGCGCAGGCGGCGCGGCAAGCGCTCGCTTGATTCCGCACCACGACCGCGGAGTTTAGCGACGCTCGACCAGCTCGCCGCCGCATCCGATTCGCCCCCGCCGCCCGCAGCCGGTAGTCTCGCGGCCCACCTTTCGTGTCCAACGCACAGCGACAACTCAACCTTTTTCCCAGCGCGCAGAGCTCTTGGCAGCTGGCGCTGGCCGCGCTCGAGCGCTTCGAGATCGCGGCGGCGCGCGCGCAGCTCACGGCCGCCGCGCAGGCCAGCGACGAGCGCCCCTCGTTCCGCGAGATGACCTCGGCGGTGGACTGGCTCGATGTTTTGGGGCTGAGCGAGACGAGCGACGCCCAGGCGCTGGGCGCGGCGCTGTGGGACACGCCGGAGTGGGAGCGCGCCGGCGAACTTGCACCGGGTGCGGCGCGCAAGGTGCTCGACGTGCTCGCGCGGCGCATCGTGGCGTGCTCGCGCACCGAGCAAGTGGACATGGTGAACTTGGCGCGTGCGCACTTGCTGCTCGGCGCGAGCGACGCCGCTCGGCGCGCGCTGGATCGCGCGCTGGCAGCGCAACCGCTCGGCGCATCGGCGTCGCAGCGCTTCGATGCGCGCCTGTGGACCGCGCGCGCCGACGTTTGGTCGCATGAGGGGCACGACGACGCGCGCCTGGGCTACGGGCGCGCGCTCGCACTCGATCCGGCGGCGCTCGAGCCGGGCTGGATCGCAGACGCGGCGCTGCGCGAACTGTTCGAGCAACTCATCGCGCAGCGCGGCCTGGCTTGCGCGCGCGGGCGTGTGCTCGCGGAGGCTTGGCTCGCGCGTGCGCTCGAGCTGCCGGCCGGCGAGCCCGAGTTCGGCGATGAGTTGAGCCGCCGGCGTATGGACGTGGAGCGCGACGCTGCGCGCGAGGGCCGCGAGGAGCGCCTTTTCGCGCTGCTGCTGGCCGAAGACGTGGCCTTCGAGGGCGGTGACTCCGAGCGCCGCGAGCGGATGCAGGAGCTCGACGCTGCGCTGTTCGCACGCGTGCTCACGCGTCGCCGACAGGACGAGGCGCAACGTCGGATCTGAGCGGTCTCGCCATGCGCATCCTGCTGGTCTCCCACGGTTACCCGCCCGACCAGATGGCCGGCGCAGAGGTCTACACGTGGAGCGTTGCGACCGAGCAAGCGCGCCGCGGGCACGACGTCCACGTGCTCGCGCCGGCCAAACGCGACGGACACGCCGAGCACGCGCTCATCGAGGAACAGCTCGACGGCGTGCGCGTGCACCGCTTGAACCAGCATTTCCTGGGGATCGATCGGCTCGAGAAGACCTACACCGATCCCGAGGTCGACCGCGTGTTCGAGGCGTTGCTCGCGCGCCTCAAACCCCAGGTCGTGCACGTGCAGCACACGATCGGCGTCTCCGCCGGAGTGCTGCGCGTCGCCAAGCGCGCCGGCGTGCGGCTGGTGATGACGTTGCACGACTTCTGGCCGCACTGCGCGCGCGGACAGCGCATGACGCAGCAGCTGCACCTGTGCGAGAAGGTCGAGCCGTGGCGCTGCGCGCTGTGCGTCGGCCGCAAGCGCGCGGCGTACTTCGTGCGCTGGCTCGGCGAATACCCCGCGGGGCGAGTGCGCGAGAGCCGCGGCAAGAACGCGCTCGCGAAGGCGCTGGGCTTCGCGCCGGACACGCTGCGTTATCTGGCGGCCGAAACCTGGACCGCGCCGATCCTGCGCCGCAACGCGCACATGCTGGACGCGCTGCTCGCGGCCGACGTGTTGCTCTCACCCTCGAACTTCCTCTCCGAGCGTTTCGTCGAGCAGGGCGTTCCGCGCGAGCGCATCGTGTTCAGCGAATACGGCATGAACGACGCGCCGTTCCGCGCGCTCGCACCGCGAGGGCCGCGCGATCCGGCGCAACGCCCGGTGCGTTTCGGCTTCACGGGCACGCTGATTCCGAACAAGGGGCCGGACCTGTTGATCGAGGCGTTTCAAGCGCTGCCTGCGGGCGCGGCGACGCTCGACATCTTCGGCGCGGCCAGCGGGCCCACGGCGGCGAAGTACGAAGCGCAGCTGCGCGCGCTCAACCGCCATCCGGGCGTGCAGTTCCGCGGGCGCTTCGACAACCGCCGCATCGCGCAGATCCTCGGCGAGCTCGACGTCGTCGTCGTGCCCAGCCGCTGGTGGGAGAACGCGCCGCTCACGATCCACGAGAGCGTGATGGCGCGTTTGCCGCTGGTCACGGCGGATCACGGCGGCATGCGCGAACTCGGCGAGCGCTTCGGAAACGCCGTGCTGTTCCGGGCCGGCGATTCTGCGGACCTGACACGCGCGCTGCGGCGTTTCCTCGACGAGCCCGGGATCTGGCGAGAGCTCCAGCCGCGTCGCGCCGTTCGTTCGGTGTCCGACGACGTCGACGGGCTGCTCGCGCTCTACGCCGCTACTTGACGAGCAGGTCGTCGAAGCTCGTGAGCGCGTCGGCCTTGGTCCACAGGCCCACGCCGCCCGCCGCCGAGATCGAGCCGTCCTGCGCCTCGAGGTGCTTCACGCCATCGAGCCAGCACACGATCTTGTCGCCCACGTGCTCGACCTCGAGCCGGTGCCACAGGCCCTTGGCGATGTCGACGCGCGCCGTCGCGAGCTGCTTGCGCACGCCGTTCTTCACGACGTACACGCGGTAGTTCGTCTCGAGCGGGTTGATGCGGCAGATGTAGTAGTTGTTCTCGTCTTGGATGCGCCACGCCGGGCCGCCGCCCTGATCGATGAAGCCGTCGTCCGCGCGCACCGCGACCGAGATGCGACCGTTGCCAAAGCTCGGCGAGGGGCTCCAATAGAGATTGAAGCGGTCCTCCGACTCGTGATTCTCCTTGGTCATCGAGAGCACGTTCGGGGCGGACACGGCGTGTTTGTCGGCGCGGATTTCCCAGGTCGCGAGCGGCCCGCTTCCGCCGGTGCTTGCGGCGGTCCAGGTGCGGATCAAGGCGCCGTCGAAGCCGATCGCGCCTTCGGTCGGCTTGACCGACGCGGACGTGTTGCAACCGGCGAGGAGAACGAAAGCGAAGATGGGGAGCTTCATGGTGCGCATGAGAGTAGCGAGGTGAACGCGTTCGTGGCCTGCGCCCAAGCGCGCAGCGAGCGCGGAATTCGGACGAGCCTGGGCCTCCGACGATTGAGTCGGGAGCCCGCTTTGCGCAGGCTAACTGAATGAACCAGCTGGTCTACTCGATCCTGCACGTCGTCTCCGCCTTCGTCCTCGTCGGCTACACCTTCTCGGCCTTCGCTGCGCCGACCGCCGAACGCCGGGGCTTTCACCTGATGATCACCGGCATCGCCAGTTTGGTGATGCTGGTCGCCGGCGTCGGCCTGCTGCACAAGGGCGGGTTCGGCTTCCCGGTCTGGGCCATGGTCAAGGTCGGCTGTTGGCTCGTGCTCTCCGCGCTCGCGGGCATCGCCTTCCGCGCGCCGAGCTTCAAGAGCGTGCTCTCGCTCGTGACCATCGCGCTGGTCACCGTCGCGGTGTACTGCGCGTACATGAAGCCCGCCCTGGGCTGAGCGCGGCCGACCCGTCTGCTCGAGCGAGCAGACGGATCGGTCGCTCTGCTCCGTACACTCACGCGCCATGAAGTGGCTCTTCGCACTCCTTCCCCTGGCGTTGACGGTCGGCTGCAAGTCCAACGACGGCAGCGACGTGCCCTGGCAGTCGCTCGCGCGTAGCCCGCTCTCGGGCGTCGCCGAACCCGGCCTGCACGTCGCTCGCAACGCCGACGAATGGCGCGAGCTTTGGGCGCTTCACGGCCGTGCCGTGATCCAACCGTCCGCCGCGCCCGAGCTCGACCTCGAGCGCGACATGGCGATCCTGGTCAGCGACGGTCAAAAGCCCACGGCCGGCTGGTCCCTCGAAGTAACGGAGCTGACCATCGAAAGCGGCCAGCTGATCGTCCGCGCCCGCGTGAGCGGACCGCCGGCGGATTCGATGCAGGCGCAGGTGATCACCGCGCCGTGCGAGATCATCGCGACGACGCGGCACAAGCTGCCGGTTCAGCTGCGCATCACGCGCTGAACGCGCCGCGCGCGCTCACTTCTTCGCGCGCGGAAGCGGAATCGGACGCCGCGACAACGAGGCGCCCGCTGCGGTCGTCGACGAGCCGTCGTCGGGCTGGACCACGAAGTCCAACCCGGTGAGCTCGTCGCCGCGGTCGAGGTCGAGCACCAGGATGTCGTTCAGCGTGGGCCACGCGCCGAAGTAGACGTCGTTCACGCCGCCGATCGAGAGGTCGCCGTCGTCGTCGGAGCCGCACACGAGGATGTACTCGCCGCCTCCGATCGAGCCGAAATCTCCGCTCGGGAAGGCGAAGTCCAATCCGGTGGTCGGATTGATCGTGAGGATGTCTTCGGTCTCGAGCTCGAAGGTCACCGGGTCGACGATGCGCACGAGCAGCACGAACAGGTCGACATCCACTGGCGCCACGGGCGTTTCGACCTGCATCGTGACGCTGACGAACGCTGTGCCGCCGTTGCTCGGAATGGTCACCACACCCGTGTAGGTCCCGTCCGCCAGCGGCGTGCCACCTGGCGCGCGGTCCACGGTCACGCGCACCGCACTCACGTCGGTCGCACCCGAACTCGCCACGGTCTGCAACGTCGCGAACACCGGCGCGCCGCCGCTCGGCGCGAAGCTCGGCGTCCCGACGTCGAGCGCGCCGCCGCCGGTGTTCGACACGCCGATCGAGAGCAGCGTGGTGTCCGCGCCGAAGTCGAGCGACGCGGGCGAGATCGACAGCACCGGATTGACCGCCGGGCCGTTTTGCGCCGCCGCTACCGCGAGGTCCGCGCGCATCAGTCCGTTGCCGAAGATGTTGTCGCGGCCCGGCGCGCCCAGGTCGACCGCTGTGGTCTGCAGGATGCTCTCGATCTGCGCCGGCGTGAGCGTGGTCGGCGCCGCCGCGGCAATCATCAACGCCGCCACGCCCGCCACGTGCGGGCAGGCCATCGACGTGCCCTGGTAGAACACGAAATTGGGCGAGAAGCCGTTGTTTTCGTTCACCAGCGTCGAGAGCACGCCGTCGACGAAACCGTCGCCGTCGAGGTCCACCGACGTGTTGCCGCCCGGCGCCGCGATGTCGACGAACGGCCCGAAGTTCGAGTACGGCGCCTTCTCCGCATTGCGATCCACCGCCGACACCGAGACGACGCCGGTGTAGCTCGCGGGGAAGAAGTTCTGCGACGAGTTGTTGTTGCCGGCCGCGGCGAAGATCACGACACCCGCGTTGCGCGCCGCCGTCACCGCGTTTTGCATCGTCGACGTCGAACCCGGGCCGCCCAGGCTCAGGTTGATGACGTGCGCACGCTGCGTCGGCGGATTGGGCGCGCTGCTCGACAGTCCCGCGGCGTAACGCACGGCCTGCGCGATGTCGGCGTCGGTGCCGCCCTGCAAACCGAGCACGCGCAGGTGCATCAGCGATACGTCCCAGTTCACGCCGCTCACGCCCGTGTTGTTGTTGCCCAGCGCCCCCACCGTCCCCGCGACGTGCGTGCCGTGAAAGCTCGACGGCGTGATGCCCGTGCCGTCGCCAGGGTCCGTGGGATCGTTGTCGATCCCATCGGAATCACCGGCGTTCGACGCACTGCTGATGAAGTCGAAGCCTTCGCCGCCGTCGTTGCCGTTGAGGTCGGGGTGCGAGCGAATCCCAGTGTCGATCACCGCCACCACGACGTTCGCGCTGCCCTGCGTGATGTTCCACGCATCGGGCATGCGGATCAGGTCGTAGTGCCACTTCTGGAGGTTGTAGAACTGATCGTTGGGCTCGGTGACGCCGCCGAGCGCGTAGCGGATGCGGTTGGGCTCGGCCCACTCGACCTTGTCGCTGACCTCGAAGGCCGCGATCGCGGCGAGCGTGGTGCGCGCGGCCTCCACCGCGTCGAGACCGGCCGGCAACTCGAGCGCGAACAACTCGCTCGTCTCGGGAATGCGCTGAGCGAGCCGCGCCGAGCGACGCTGGGCGTCGTCGGTCACGTCGCTGCCGGAGCGCGCGCGCACGAGCACTTCGCCGGGCACGAACGGCGCGGACACGTCGGTCGCCAACCGCTCGTTCGCGGCGAGTTGGAAGGCCTCGCGCTCGCTCTGGCGCGTGCGGACGCGCGCGAGCGGCCGCTGCGCCGTGCTCGCGAGCGCGCGGAGCGCCAGCGGCGCGCTGTGCTCGCCGCTGGTGACGAGCTCGAACGCATCGAGCGTCGCGGCGCTTGCACGCAACACGCCGCCACCGGCGTCCGTCGAAGCGATGCGCTGACCTTGCGCGTTGCGCAGCTCGCACGCGCCGTGCGCTTCGATTTCGATTTCGAGTGCTTCGGCGCAGGACAAGCGCACGGAACGCGCGTCGCGAGCGACGAGTTCGATGCGGTCCCCGGCGGCGAACGCACCGAGGTGTCCATCGACATCCGCGCTCTGGCCCAGCGTGCTGGCGCGCACCTCGAGCTCGAACGGGCCGTCGGGGCCGCGCACGATCAACTCGAACGGGCCGCGCGCGAGGAAGCGCACTTCGCGCGCCGGAACGCCGACGTCGAGCGACAGCGGATCGAGGTGCGCCAGCCGCCCGCTCGAACCGGGCGCGAGCCGCGCGACGATCTGCTGGCGCGCGCGGCTGTGGAGGCGCACGCTCGCGACGCCGTCGGTGATCTCGCCGCGCACGCGACGCATGCGCGTGGCGTCGACGTCGACCCGCGGCCGGTCGAGGTCGATGCCGCGCGAAGGTCCTTCGAGCAGCACAGGAGCAAACGGCGCCGGATCTTCGGGCACGAACGCCACCGTGCCGTCGAGCTCCACCGAGCCTCCTCCGCCGCCACCTCCGCCTCCGCAGGCCGCCAGAGTGAACGAGAAGAGTGCGAAACCGAGCGTGGACTTGCGCATGGGCGACAGCGAGGGAACGAAAGCAGGGGACGTTTCGGACAGTGCCTCCAAGGGTAGCGTGAGCGCGCGCTTCGAAGCGCTGCCGCGCAAGCGCGAAAACGAGCGCGCCCGGAGCGTCCTCGTGTCGAGGTCGCTCCGGGCGTTTCGCTCCGCTGATCAGGCTTCAGCGGCCAGTCACCTCGACTTCACGGCGCCAGCGTGAACTGCACGGCGTTCGTGAGGTTGGTGGTCTTCGGCGCCGGCGGGTCGCGGTACCAGGCCTGCACGTTGAAGATGTCGCCGCCGGCGAGCGGCATGCCGAGCGCCGTCGGATTGGCCGTGGCCCACTGCAGGAAGTCCATGGCCAGCACGCCGTCGCACGCACCGGCCGTGCCGCCGGAGAGCAGCGGGCTGGTGCGCTGGGTCGGCGCCTTGACGCACAGGAAGCTGTTCGAGCCCGCCCCCCAGGGCGAAACGCTCGGGCCGCTGATCGAATAGAACATTACGCCGCTCTTCTGGCCTTCGATGTTCGTGGCCGTCAGCACCAACCCGCTGGTCCCGGTGGCGTTGGGGAAGCCCGCCGAGACGAGCGACGGGACGCAGCCGCTCGAGCTCGTGCCCGCGGTGCAGCACACGAACGACGAGCCCAGATCACACTCGTCCGGGATGCCGTTGGCGTTGGTGTCGAAGCTCGTGCCGTTCAGCAAGTCGCAGGCGTCGCCGACGCCGTTGACGTTGCAGTCCTGCTGACCGGGGTTGGCCAGCGTCGGGCAGTTGTCGACGCAGTCCGCCACGCCGTCGGCGCCGCCGTCCGTCTCGGGCTGACCGCAACCGCAGGCGCCGGGCGAGAGTTTGAGCGGATCGGCCGGGCAGCCGTCGCACGCGTCTCCGTTGGCGTCGCCGTCGGCGTTGGCTTGGCTCGTGTTCGCCGCCGTCGGGCAGTTGTCGCAAGCGTCACCGACCGTGTCCCCGTCGGAGTCGGTCTGCGAGCTGTTCGACACCGTCGGGCAGTTGTCGCAAGCATCACCACGCGCGTCGCCGTCGCCGTTCGCCTGCGTGGCGTTCGTCACCGTCGGACAGTTGTCGCAGGCGTCGCCGAAGGCATCGCCGTCGGAGTTGGTCTGCGTGCTGTTCGACACGCTCGGGCAGTTGTCGCAGGCATCGCCGCGCGCATCGCCGTCGACGTTGGCCTGGTTCTGGTTCGTCGTCGTCGGGCAGTTGTCGCAAGCGTCGCCGAGCGTGTCGCCGTCGCCGTTCGCCTGCGTGGCGTTCGTCACGGTCGGGCAGTTGTCGCAGGCGTCGCCGAAGGCGTCGCCGTCGGAGTTCGTCTGCGTGCTGTTCGAAATCGTCGGGCAGTTGTCGCAGACATCTCCGCGCGAATCGCCGTCGGCGTTAGCCTGGTTCCCGTTCGCAGTCGTCGGGCAGTTGTCGCACGCGTCACCGCGCGCGTCGCCGTCCACGTCGGCCTGGTTCGCGTTGGGCACCTGCAGGCAGTTGTCGCACACATCGCCGCGCCCGTCGTTGTCGACGTCCGACTGCGTCGTGGTGAAGATCGTCGGGCAGTTGTCGCACGCGTCGCCCCACGCATCGCCGTCGGCGTTGGCCTGCGTCTGGTTCGTGATGGTCGGGCAGTTGTCGCACGCATCGCCCAGCGTGTCGCCGTCGGAGTTCGTCTGCGTGCTGTTCGAAATCGTCGGACAGTTGTCGCACGCGTCACCAGCGCTATCGCCGTCGACGTTGGCTTGGTTCGCGTTCGCAACCGTCGGGCAGTTGTCGCACGCGTCGCCGTCTCCATCGCCGTCGCCGTCGGCCTGGCTCGAGTTCGCGAGCGCCGGGCAGTTGTTGCACGCATCACCGCGCGCATCGCCGTCGGCGTTGGCTTGATTGGCGTTGGCCACGGTCGGGCAGTTGTCGAGGCAGTTGTTGACGCCGTCGCCGTCGCTGTCCTGACAGGGCGTGGTGTCGACCCGGATCTCGTAGAACTGCGCGTAGTTGAAGCCTGCGACCTCGGCCGACACACGGAAGTAGTAGTCCGCCGGAGGCAGCTCGAGGTCGATGCGCTCGGGGTTGCCGGCGGGCTGCTGGTTGGCAACCTGCAACACGGTCGTCCCATCGGCTGCGAGCATCTCGATCCGCAGGTTGGCGGCGGTCAGCAGATTGAGCGTCTGCGGAGTCGTCGCGCACGAGCCGTTGTTCGGATTCTGCGGAGACGCTGCGTAGATGCTCCCGACCGGTCTCGCATCGACGCGCACCCGCGCGGGCGTGACCAGGATGATCTTGAAGTAGTCGACGTCGTTTATCTTCGAGATCGAGTACGTGCGCGCGTCGGTCGGCGACGTGCCGGTGAGCGGCGGCGGGACCGCGCCGAGGGTGGCGCTGATGTTGTTGCTCAGCGGGATCGTCCAGTTCGACGGTCCGGGCGCGTCGTTCGGCTCGAGGATGTCGCCGTACAGCGAGTGGACCGAGAGCATGTCGTCCGCACGCGGGCCGTCGAACGACAGATCGAGCAGCGGCTCCATCAGGAAATCCGCCGCGCCCTGATCACACGAGTGCAGGATGCCCATCGCGTGGCCGAGCTCGTGCATCACCGTCTGGCGCAGGAACAAGAAGCTGTTCGCCGACTGGCCCCACGCTTCGGCGCTGTCGAGCACTTGGTCGCCGCCGTCCTGGGGAAAGCGGTTGTAGCCCACGACGTTGTTCACGCCATCGAGCGCCTTCATGCCGATGCGGATGTCGCCGCGCGTCGCGCTTCCGCCCGATCCCCAAGCTGCGCCGTCGTCGTTGACGCCGTTCACCGACACGAACACGAAGTCGATGCCGCTGATCTCCTCCCAGCGGTCGAAGCACTCCTGGATCTGCTGAACGGCCGTCAGCGAGCCGCCCGAGAAGAGGAACTTCACGTTCAGCGTCGCGAAGAAGTTGCTCGGCGCGGCGCTCCAGCCCGTGCTCAGCTCGTCGGGGATCACCACGCCGTCAGGCACGATGCTCCAGCGCACCGTGGTCGGCGTCGCGCTGCCGAACTGCCCGTGCCAGCCGGTGTGGAAGTACGCCTCGGGCGCGGGCGGCAGCAGCGCTTCGATCTGCTCCCGGTAGGAATCGGGCGTCCCGGGGAGGAAACACACCGCGGGGCGGCCGCCGCCTTCACCCTGCGCGGACGCGGGGACGGCGAGGGCAAGAGCGAGGGCGACGGGGGCAAACCACTCGAAATGACGCATGGAGGCAGCTCGACGGAGGACTTGGGGCGCGCCCTCCCCACGAGGATTTCGAGGGGCCGCGCCAACCGACCCACGGAACGCGCGGCCTCGACAGGCCGGAGATTCGCGAAAATCTCCACAGACTGGCCGCGGAGATCGCGCCAGGCCGCGTGCCGCGCTCCGGCGAGCCGGTAGCCTGCCCCACCATGCGCCTGCGAAATTTGCTGCTGCTCTGCTTGCTCAGCGCGTGCGCCGCGGCGCCGTTGGGTCCGCAGCCGCGCCGCCGGCCGAACATCGTGTTCATCCTGGCCGACGACCACGCCGCGCAGGCGCTCGGCGCCTACGGCTCGACGAGCGCTCACACGCCGAACCTCGATCGCCTCGCCGCGCAGGGGCTGCGCTTCGACAACGCCTTCTGCGGCAACGCGATCTGTTCGCCGGCGCGAGCGAGCGTGCTCACGGGCCTGCACAGCCACGCGCACGGCGTCGTCGACAACGCAACGCGTTTCGACGGAGCACTGCCGACGTTTCCCAAGGCGCTCGGCGCCGCGGGCTACCGCACCGCGCTCGTCGGCAAGTGGCACCTCAAAAGCGATCCGACGGGCTTCGATCACTGGGAAGTGTTCCCCGATCAAGGCGAGTACTACGACCCGGTGCTGGTTTCACCGCGCGGCAAGCGCACGGTCGCGGGCTACACGAGTGAAGTCGTCACAGACCTCGCGCTCGATTGGCTCGAGCAGCAGCGCGGCGACGACACGCCGTTTCTGTTGTGCCTGAACCACAAGGCGCCGCACCGCTCGTGGGCGCCGGGTCCGCGCGAGCTCGAGCTGTACGCGGGCGAAGAGCTCCCCGAGCCCGCGACGCTGTTCGACGACTACTCCACGCGCGCGGCAGGCGCTGTGGCGCAGGAGATGAGCGTCGCGCGGCACTTGAGCGAGTACGACCTCAAGCTCGGCGCGCCGCACGCGCGCGGCGACGAGGCGATCGCCGCTTGGAGGCGCGCGTACGACGAAGAAAACGCCGCGCTCGCGCGCCAGCCGCTCGAAGGCGACGCGCGCACGCGCTGGAACTACCAGCGCTACGCCAAGGACTACTTGCGCTGCGTCGCGGGTGTCGACGCGAGCGTCGGTCGAGTGCTCGAGTGGCTCGAGCGCGCGGGCCTAACGGACGCCACGCTCGTGATCTACGCCTCCGATCAGGGCTTTTTCGTCGGCGAGCACGGCTGGTACGACAAGCGCTGGATGTACGAGGAGTCGCTCCGCCTGCCGCTCATCGTGCGCTGGCCGGGCGTGATCGAGCCCGGCCGCGTCGAAGAGCGCCTGGTGCAGAACATCGACCTCGCCCCGACGCTGTGCGACGTCGCAAGCGCCACGCCGCTGCCCAACGCGCACGGAACGAGTCTGCTGCCGCTGCTCGAAGGCCGCACGCCGCGCGCGTGGCGCAGCTCGATCTACTACCGCTACTTCGAGTATCCCGACTCGCACCGCGTCGAGCCGCACTACGGCGTGCGCACCGAGCGGCACAAGTTGATCGAGTTCCCGCGCATCGGCGCGCGCGAGTTCTACGACCTCGAGCGCGACCCGCACGAGCTCAACAACCTCGCGGGCCAGAGCGAACACAGCGCGCTCGAAGCGCGCTTGAGTGCGGAACTCGCGCGCCTGCGCCGCGAGTTCGGCGACGCGTGACGGTCCCTGCGTAGCCATCAAACTCCAAAGACATCGAGCCAACGACGTGAACTCCATGCCCAGAGCTCCGCTGTTCGTATCTCACGGCTCGCCGACACTTGTGCTCGACGACGTGCCCGCGCGCCGCGCGCTGGCCGAGCTGTTCGCCGCGAGCGGCAAACCGTCGGCGATCGTCGTCGCTTCGGCGCACTGGACCACGCGCGCGCCGCGCGTCGACAACTCGAGTGCGCCGCGCACGATCCACGACTTTTCCGGCTTCGCACCCGAGCTCTACCAAATGCGCTATCAGGCGCCGGGCGCGCCGCAGCTCGCCGAGCGTGTCGTCGACGCGCTGCGCACGGCGGGCTTCGAGGCCGAGCTCGAAGCGCGCGGCCTCGACCACGGCGCGTGGGTGCCGCTCAAACTCGCGGCGCCGCTCGCCGACGTGCCCGTGCTGCAGCCCTAGCTCCAGCCGCACCTGGGCGCCTCGCACCACTTCAAGCTCGGCCAAGCGCTCGCGCCGCTCGCCTACGACGACGTGCTCGTCCTCGGCAGCGGCAGCGCCACGCACAACCTCGGCGAGCTCACCCGCCCCGCCGACCCGCCGCCCGCCTGGGTGCGCGAGTTCGACACCTGGCTCGACGCCACGCTCGCGCGCGGCGACATCGACTCCCTCATCGACTACCGCCGCCGCGCGCCGCACGCCGCGCGCAACCACCCCACCGAAGAGCACTTCTTCCCGCTTCTCGTCGCCCTCGGCGCCGCCGGCCCCAGGCCGCACTCCCGCCTCATCCATTCGAGCTTCACCTTCGGCGTCCTCTCGATGGCCGCCTTCTCCTTCGACGGCCAGCCGACGCGCAAGTTCTGACCGCGGGCCTCGCTGCACCGCCCGCAACTACGCCTAGGCCAATTTCGCTTTCATGCAAAAAAAGTCGCGGCCAATCTTGCTGCGACGCAAAAAAAGTCGAAGCTGTTGGGCATGGCTCCGGAGCGGTACCTGACCCCACTCGTCCTCGAAGACCTCCAGCGCAAGATGGTGTTCATCTCCGGCCCTCGTCAGGTCGGAAAGACCACGCTCGCCCGCGCGCTGCCGGGCGGCGATGGGGGCTACCGCAACTGGGACGTCGACGCCGATCGAGAACGCATCCTGCGCCACGAGCTGCCCGTCGGCGACCTGCTGATCCTCGACGAGATCCACAAGTACCGCCGCTGGCGCAACCACCTGAAGGGGCTGTGGGACAGCCGCGAGCGGCGCCACCGCATCCTGGTCACCGGCAGCGCGCGTCTGGAGTACTACCGCTACTCAGGCGATTCGCTGCAGGGTCGCTACCACCTGCTGCGCCTGCATCCCTTCAGCGCCGCCGAGCTCGGCCTCGCGAACCAAGCCGACCTGCACGCGCTGCTCGAGCTCTCGGGCTTTCCCGAGCCGTTCACGTCGGGCTCGGAACGCACGGCGCGACGCTGGTCGCGTGAATACCGCAACCGCCTCCTGCGCGAGGACGCGCGCGACCTCGAGTCGATCTCCGACCTCGGCCGCATGGAGACGCTGCTCCTGCGCCTTCCCGAACTCGTCGGCGCGCCGCTTTCGATCAACGCCCTGCGCGAGGACCTCGACGTCGCCCACCGCACCGTCGCGCGCTGGCTCGACATCCTCGAGCGCCTGTTCGCGATTTACCGCATCACGCCCATCGGCCCGCCGCGCACGCGCGCGCTCAAGAAGCAGCCCAAGCACTACCACTTCGACTGGACGCTCGTCCCCGCGCCCGCGCAGCGCTTCGAGAACCTCGTCGCCTCCCACCTCCTCAAGTGGGTGCACTGGAACCAGGACCACGACGGCCGCGACTTCGACCTGCGTTACTTCCGCGACAAGGACGGCCGCGAAGTGGACTTCGTCGTCGTCGACGGCCGCAAGCCGATCCTCATGGTGGAGTGCAAGCTGGGCGACGACGAGATCGGCAAGGGCCTGCACCTGCTGCGCGAGCGCTACCCCCACTGCCCCGCTTGGCAAGTGCATCTCGAGGGCTCGAAGAACTACCTCTCTCCCGACGGCATCCGCGTGGCGCCGGCGATCGAGCTGCTACGCACTCTCGCGTGAGCTCAGTCAACTGCGTGTGCGCCTCGCGCAGGTGGTGCGCCCGGGCAGAGTCGAACTGCCGACCTGCGGTTTAGGAAACCGCCGCTCTATCCTACTGAGCTACGGGCGCGTCGAGAGAGCGCGCAGGATAGCGCGGAGGCGTGCGTGTGGGGTTCGCCGCACAGAGTTCAGCCGCCCATCCAACCGGCCATGTGCAGCACCGGCTTGAGCACGCCGCCGATGCCTTCGGCGACGATCGAGGCGACGGCGATGGTGGTCAGGGTCGCGTCGCTCCACCTGAGCCAGCGGCCGAGCACGATCCAGAGCAGGAAGCCGCCGACGAAGAAGGCGAGGCCGTAGGCCGGCGCGAGCACGAGGCCCAGGCCCAGGCCGATCGACTCGGGCAGCCACTTGCGGATCGCGGGCACGAGCTCGAGCAGCGTGTAGACGACGCCGACCGCGGCGCCCACGAGCAGCCAGGTCGTCGCGCCTTCGGGCAGCGCGCTGAAGCCCTGCTCGAACACCTTCGCGCTCTCGGCCCACATCTTCGCGACCGGCGCAGGCATGTCCTCCAGGCTCTTCGCGGTGCGAATCCAGTCGAACATGTACGCCGCGGCAAAGGCGCACGGAACGACCGTGATGAGCTGCGTCCAGAACTGCCAGCGCGACGGCACCTTGAACGCGCGTCCGTAGACCATGTCCGCGGTGAGCAAGCTCGCCTGCGCGCCCGATCCGGCGACGAAGCCGGCGCCAGTCAGGTTGATCGCCGCGCTCTTGCCTCCGAGCGCCGCGGTGACGCCCTGCAGCAGAATGCCCATCACGCGCGCGGGATTGAACGCCGTCTGAGCGGCGGCGCGCGTCGCGATGATGTTCTGGATCAAGCCCGCCACGAGCACGAGCACGACGACGAGGAACAGGTTCACGGCGAAGCGCAGGTTCAGCACCGCAGCGCAGGCGACGAACGAAACCACCGCAAAGCCGGCCAACGCCTTGCCCGAGAGCACCGGATCGTCGTCGTCGGTCTTGCCGCCCAGCGCGTGCATCGAGCGGAACGAGGCCGTGATCGTGCGCCAGTTCACCGCCATCGCGGTCAGACCCGACGCCACCAGGAACCCAAGTCCCGGCCAGTAGTACTTGTGCGGCGATGCGCCCTCGGGGAGCGGCATGTACGGCCGCGCCGCCATCAGGATCACCGCGCCGCACAGGAATCCGACGCACGTTCGCAAGCCCATCAAGTACGAGCCGCCGATGGCGAAGGGCGACAGCGCGACCGCGCCGCCCACCGCCGCGAGCGAAGCCGGCAGGTGCAGCTCTGCCGGGAACCAGCCGAAGCCATCTTCGTTGTTGAACACGACGTAGAAGGTGAGCGCCGCGAAAACACCGACGAGGATCAGCGCTTGGCGCGGGTCGCCCTTCTCGACGAGCGTGCGCACCACGGTCTCGACCGCGCGCGAGCCCGGCCAGGGCAAATTCTCCTTGAGCACGAGCAACTGGCGCAGCGGCACGACCATCACGATGCCGATCAGGCTCGACACGATGCCGAACAGCGCCATGTCGAGCACGCTGTAGGGCTCTCCGGTCAGCGCTTTGGCTGCGAAGAAGTTCGAGATGAAGCCCAGGCTCCCTCCGGCTGAGCCCATCGTCGCCACGATCACCATCTCGGTGGTCGTGATGCTCTTCGCGCCGAAGGGCAACATCAGCGCGAAGAAGAACAGCGCCGCGATCGTGGGCCCTTCTTCGATCACGCCGAAGGACAGCGTGAGGTAGGAGTTCATCGCGCACAGCAGGAGCGAGAACACAAGGCCCAGGATCACGGAGCGCGCGGTGATCGGGGGCGTGTTGGAGTTGTGGGACTGCACGCGCGGAAAGGTAGCGTCCGCCGCAGTCCTTGCGCCCGTCGGCGGAGAAAGTCGTGCGCGCCGCGGACTCAGAGCGCGTCGACGAGGATGATCCCCACGCCGATCGCGGTCTGCGAATAGTCGTAGTCGAGCAGAGTTTCGCCGTAGCCCGTGAGAACTTGGATGTAACCGCGCAGACCGCCCTCGGAAGCGAGCGGGAAACTCCAGTCGAACTGCACGGCGCCGCGGCCCTCGTCGAAGTCCAGGTTGTGGCGCAGGAGCAGCGTGAACAGGTGCTGTTCGTAGCGATACACGCCGAGCACGTCGCCGTAGCCGAGGAAACGTTCGATGTCCGGGTTGTTGTCGTCGGACGAGCTCTCCGGGATGCGCCACCAACCGCGCCTGAAGAGCGCGAACGGCCCGCGCTCGAGGCCGGCGTGCGCCCACAGCCGGTTCCAGCTGCGCGAGAGCAACTCGCCGCGCCCGTTGGATTGGTGCGTGAAGCCGACGTTGATGAGCCGCGCGCGCAGGCCGAGCACGTTTTCGTCGACCGGCAGCGTCCAGATCAGCTCGGGCTAGTAGTTGGTCTCGCGAAACGGCGCCGACTGGCTCCAGTTGTACGCCTGCCAGTGCGAGAGCTGGTTGTAGGCGGCACACACATCGCCGCCCAGCAGCGTGTCGTCCAGCAACTTGACCTTGAAGCTGGGCTGGTACTCGAGTTCGACCGACTGCAGCGGCGTTGCGTCGACGGCGCCCGCGGCGGCGTCCAGCACTTCCTGGTTGGGATCGTCCGACCAGCGCGCGAGCAGCGCGTAGTTCTGGCGGTGCGGGCGGATGTAGTTCGGCTCGCGCGTCGAAGCGGCGTCGAGTTCCCAGCGCTCGGTCAAGCCGCCGCCCGCCACTGCACTCGGCAGCACGCTCTCTTCCGGGGTGCCGATGCAACCGGCGGCGAGCGCCGAGGCGAGCGCGACTCGCAGTGCGGGGATAGGACGCATGCTCTCGAAAAGGGGCGGAGATCGTAGTGTGAACGCAGCGATGGATCTCTCCCCTCTCGAACCCGTTGCGCCGCTGCGCGACGACGCGTGGACTGGCGCGCAAGCGCTGGCCGAGGAGCTCGCGCCGCACGTGTACCGCACGCCGCTGCTGCGGCCGAGCGCGTGCGCCGCGTTGCTGCGCGAGATCGAGGACCGCGCGGCGGCGCTTCGAGCGCGCGGAGTCGCGCTCACGCCTCCGAACTCGATGCACGAGCACGGGTACGTGCTCGAAGCGCTCGGATTCGGCGCGTTGCTCGAGGACTTTCGCGCGCGAATCGCGCCGCTCGCCGAACGCTTGCTGCCGCAGTTCGCGCACGGCGAGCTCGACGCCCACCACAGTTACCTAGTCGACTACAGCTCGCGCACCGACGAAGAGCTCGGCTTCCACGTCGACGACAGCGAAGTCACCGTGAACGTGTGCCTGGGCGACGAGTTCCACGGCGCGGAGCTCGTGATGCTCGGCCTGCGCTGCGGGCTGCACCGACAAAGCGGCGTGCGCACCGACGAACAGCTCGAAATCGTGCACGAACCGGGCAGCGCGATCGTGCACGCCGGACTGCACCGCCACCGCGTCGACCCGATCCGCTCCGGGCGGCGGCGCAATCTGATCGTGTGGCTGCGCAACTCGCGCTGGCGCGCGCAACGCGGTCCGCTCGAGTGCCAGAGCTGGTGCGGCGCGCGCCGCTGAACGTTCAGCTCGCGCCCTGCTCAGGCCAGCGCAGCGCCGGCAAGCCGTCGAGGCTCTTTTGGTTGTGCTCCAGTTGGTACTTGCGCACGCCCTCGGAGCCCTTGCGTTGCGCCCAGTCGGTGAGCTGCGTGCGCTCGGCCGCGAAGTTCATCAGCGGCACGCCGTAGCCGCACGAATCCGCGATGCGCTCGACTTCGATGCGCACGACCGAACGCGCCGTCACGGGACTCGCAAACATCGCGCGCAGCGCCGGGAACTCCGCGTCCTGCGGCTCGACCGCGCGGCCGCGGCCGTAGAAGCGCACGATCTTCGGCGGCCCGTCGAAGGCGCAGAACATCAGCGTGATGCGGCCGTTCTCGCGCAGGTGCGCGATCGTCTCGGCGCCGCTGCCGGCGAGGTCGAGGTAGGCGAGCTCGCGCGGCCCGAGGATCGCGAGGCTGTCGAGACCCTTGGGTGAGAGGTTGACGTGCCCCTCGGCCGCGAGCGGCGCGGTCGCGACGAAGAACACGTGCTGCTCGCGCAGCCACTCGGCCATGCGCGCGTCGATGCCGTCGAAGGTCTTGCCCATCGACGGAATCTACCGACGCGGGCCGGCGGCCGTCATGGCTCGAACTCAACCCATGCGGGTTCGAGAGCCAGCGCACGTTGCAAGTGCGGCGCGAACTCGCGCCAGGCCATCGTCGGTGGAACGTGAATCCAGAGATTGAGGCGTCCGCCGTGGCCCCGTCGATCCGCGACGACAGCACTCGCTCGTGCCCAGTCCACTTCGTCGAGCGACACCGCTTGTTCGTCCATCGGCTCTTCCAACAACGACCAGGACACGTCGCCGTTTCCCGGCGCAACGTGGGCGATGAGGTAGCCCGGCAAGACACGCCATGGAAAGTGGTCGATCCCGATGTTGGTCGAAGAGGCGAAGTTCAGCGTTGGAACCGCTGGATCCGCGCAAGCGAGCGTCGTGTCCAGCCAACGGTAGTTCTCGCTCGAATCGAGCAGGGCCAGCGCGGACTCCATGCGCGCCTGGGGGTCGATCGTCAAGCGCAAGCGGCACGCGCTGAACGTGAAGCTCTCCGGCGCGCCGTCGTACGCGGGCCGCCGACGCTCCATGGCCCGCACTCGCAACGCCGCCCAAAATCCCGCGGCGGGGCTCTCCGGACTCGGAGGAGCAGGCAGCCACGCGCCGCCGTCGAGCTCCCACATGCCGCTCGCCGTCACGCGAACCTCCAGGAGCACTTCGGGCTCCGCGGCGATCTCGGCTTCAACTCCGCAGGCGAGGCACAACGACGCGAGCAGCGCGAGAACGACTCGGACAAGCACGCAGTTCTCTACCCGCCGCACGCGCGTCGTCACGCTGCGCACTCTGTCGCGCGAAAAGGCGCGCTCCCGCGCCTCAAACCGCGACCGGCCGCGTCGCGAGCAAGCTCGCGCCGAGCGCGCCGGCCATGTCGCCGAGCGTCGACACGCGCACCGGCGGCGGTGCGTCGGGGCGGAAGAGGTGCTTGCGCATGCGCGAGGCGATTTCGTCGGCGTAGGGCTGGCCCAGGCGCGTGCCCAGGCCGCCGCCGATCACGATCGCCTCGACGTCGAGCAGGTTGACGCTCGAGCCCAGCGCCGCTGCGAGCGCGTCGAGCGCCCGATCGACGATGCGCGTCGCGAGTTTGTCCTCTTTTTCGAGCGCCTTGGCCCACACGCCGCTCGTCAGGCGATCGAGGCCCTTTTTCTCCATCAGCTCGAACAGCACCGTGCGCTTGCCGCGGCCGGCTTGTTTGCGCGCGCGCTCCTCCATCGCGCGCCGACCGGCGTACGCCTCGAGGCAGCCGTAGCGCCCGCACGGGCACAACGCGCCGCCGCGCTTGACGATCGTGTGGCCGATCTCGCCGGCCGCGCCGCGCCCGTGCCAGCGTTTGCCGTTCAGCACGACGCCGCCGCCGACGCCGGTGCCCCACCACACGCCGAGGAACGAAGCGTGTCCGGCGCCCGCGCCGAGCAAGGTCTCGGCGTCGAGCGCGACGCCGACGTCGTTGCCCACGCGCACCGGCGCGTCGATTTCCTCGGCGAGCATCGCCGCGAGCTCGACCGCGCCGTCGAAGCCCGGCAGGTTGCGCGCGTTCGACACGACGCCGCGCTGTGTGTCGACGGCCCCCGGCGTACCGACGCCGACGCGCGCGAGCTCGTGCGGCGCGATGTGCGCGGCGCGACAGGCCTCGTGCAGCGCGAGCGCGAGCGCGTCGACCACATCGCCGGCCCCGCCGCTGGTCGGCGTCGCGCGCCGCGCCGAGCCCACGATGCGTTGCTCCGCATCGACGACCAGGGCCTGGATCTTCGTGCCGCCCAGGTCGATGCCGCCGCGCAGCGCGGAGCGCTCCTGCGGCTGGACGCCATCGGCCGGGACGGAGAACAGGTGCGGAGAGGCGCTGGTCTGCATGCGTCCATTATCGGAAAGCAGATGAAGATCCAGTAGTCCGGAGTGCGGGGCTTGGTTTGCGCGTACCCTGCGGCCATGTCCAGCGCACCCGCCTGTGTCTCCTATGGAACCGGACGTCCGATCGTGCTCGTCCATGGATTTCCGTTCCACAGCGGAATGTGGAGTGAGCAGATCGGTCCGCTGCGCAAGATCGGCCGCGTGATCCTGGTCGACCTGCTCGGCTTCGGCGCGAGCGCGATGAACGGCGCCACGCCGGCCACGCTGACCATGGACCAGCAGGCCGACGCGGTCGCGGCCGCCCTGGACTACCTCAAGGTGCGCGAACCGGCGACCTACGTCGGGTTCTCGATGGGCGGCTACGTGGGTTGGTCGTTCGTGCGCCGCCACCGCGCGCGCGTCGACTCGCTCATCATGTGCAACACCCGCGCGCTGGCCGACACGCCCGATGCCGCCCAGGCCCGGCGCGACATGGCGAACAGCGTCGAGGGCAAGGGCCACAAGCTCGTGATCGACGCGCTGCTGCCGCGGCTGGTCTCGCCGCGCACGCTGAGCCAGCGCCCGGACGTGTGCGCGCGGGTGGTCGACCTGATCGAAGAGGCGCAGCTGGCGGCGATCGCCGGCGCGCAGCGCGGCATGGCCGAACGGCCGGATTCGACGCAGCTCGCCTGCGAGCTGGATCTGCCGGTGCTCGCGATCGTCGGCGAGCACGACGCGATCTCCAAGCGCGAGGAGCTCGAAGCGCTGACCGGGCGCATGCGCGACGCGACGCTCGCGGTGATCCCCGACGCCGGCCACATGACCGTCTTCGAGAACACCACGGCGACCAACCGCGCGCTGGGCGAGTTCATCAACGAACTGCGCTGACAAAGACGAGGGGCGTGCGGTTCGAGCTGGCGCCGCCCCTGCGTACCCTGCGGCCCAACTGCCGGAGGGAATGACGATGTTTGGCTCAACCGTGCTCGAAGTGATGATCGGCATCGCGCTGGTCTACCTGCTGCTAAGCCTGGTGTGTTCGACGATCCAGGAGGCGATCGCCGCGTGGCTGAACTGGCGCGGCAAGATGCTCCGCGAAGCGATCGAGCGCCTGCTCGCCGGAAGCCAGGATCTGGCGCGCGCCCTGTACGAACAGCCGCTGCTCAAGGCCCTCGGCCGCGAGAGCCGCGATCCGTCGTACATCCCCAACCGCACGTTTGCGGACGCGCTCGTGGCGCTGCTCGGTCGGAGCGCCAACGGACCTGCCGTGCGCAGCGCCGCCGAGCGCCTCGCGGCATTCGAAGCTGCGCTGAGCAGCGGGAAGCTGGGGCATTCGCAACTGCCGCCCGAGTTGCAGGCGACGTTGGTCAACGCGCTGGAAGCGGCGCGCGACAAACTCGGTGCGGCCGGCGCCAGCGCCGAAGCGCAGCTCGAACAACTCAAGCTCGAGATCGACGCGTGGTTCGAGCGCACGATGCAGCGCGCCACCGGCTGGTACCGGCGCAAGTCGCAGGCCTGGCAGTTCGGCATCGCGCTCGTCGTGGTGTTCCTGACGAACGCCGACTCGCTGATGATCACCGAACAACTCGCGAGCGACCCCGCGGCCCGGGCGGCCGCGGTGCAGGCGGCGGTCGAGCTCGTGAACGAGCCTCCGCCCGCGTTGACGGGCGCTGTGGTGACGAGCGGCGCGCAGCCGACCGGCAACACGGCGGACGCCGAAAAGGCGTGGCGCGAAGCGCGCGAGCGCGCTGAAGTCGCCGTCGACGAGCTCTACGCGACCACCGCGCGCGCGAAGCTGCAGTTCGGCTGGCCCGACGCGCGCTGGCGCGACGCCAACTCCGAAGAGGCGCAGCTCAAACCTTGGCAGCGTTGGGCGCGCAAGACGCTCGGACTGCTCGTGACGGTGTGCGCCGTCGCGCTCGGCGCGCCGTTCTGGTTCCAGATGCTCGAAAAGCTCGCCGGCCTGCGCGTCGCGGGGAAAAAGGTCACGCCCGCGCCGACCGACGCAAAGCCGAGCTGAAAAGCGCGCCGCGCGCGGCTCAGGCGAAGATTTCGCTCACCACGCGGCCGGCAACGTCCGTGAGGCGGAAATCGCGGCCCGCGTAGCGGTAGGTCAGCTTCTCGTGGTCCAGGCCGAGCAGCGCGAGCAGCGTGGCGTGGAAATCGTGGATGTGGACGCGGTCCTTCGCCGCGTAGAAGCCGTAGTCGTCGGTCTCGCCGTAGCTGAAGCCACGCTTGGTTCCGCCGCCGGCGAGCCACATCGTGAAGCCGTGCGGGTTGTGATCGCGGCCGTTGGTTCCCTGCGCCACCGGCGTGCGGCCGAACTCGCCGCCCCAGATCACGAGCGTGTCCTCGAGCATGCCGTGCGCTTCGAGATCGCGCAGCAGGCCCGCGATCGGCTTGTCGACTTCGCGCGCGTTCTTGGCGTGGTCCGCGGCGAGATTCTCGTGCTGGTCCCACTTGTAGCTGTGAGTGCACTGCACGAACCGCACGCCGGCCGCGCTCAGGCGGCGAGCGAGCAGGCATTGGCGCCCGAAGTTCTCCGTGAGCGGATCGTCGATGCCGTACAGCTTGTGCGTCTCGCTCGATTCGCGCGAGAGGTCGAACAGCTCCGGCGCCTCGGTCTGCATCCGGAAGGCCAGCTCGTAGCTCGCGATGCGCGCGTCGAGCGCTGCGTCGGCCTCGCGTTGCTCGCGGTGTTCGCGGTTGAGCTCGCCGAGCAGGTCGAGCTGCCGGCGTTGCGCCTCGCGCGCCGCGGGATCGCCCACCAGGTGCGCGATCGCCGCGTCCTTCGCCGGCACGCTCGCGTTGCCGATCGGCGTGCCCTGGTAGATGCCCGGCAGGAACGCGCTCGACCAGTTGTTCACGCCGCCGTGGCCGAGCGTCGGGCAGATCGTGATGAAGCCCGGAAGGCTCTCGTTCTCGCTGCCCAGGCCGTAGAACGCCCACGAGCCCATGCTCGGCCGCACGAACGTCGCCGAACCGGTGTGCAGCGCGAGCAACGCGCCGCCGTGCGCTTCGTTGGTCCCCCACAGCGACTTGAGGAAGCACAACTTGTCGACCTGCGTCGCGACCGTCGGGAACAGCTCGCTCACCCGCGCGCCCGACTCGCCGTACTGCGCGAATTTCCAGGGCGAAGCGAGCAAGTTGCCGGTCTGCGCGAACTGGATGCGCGGCTTGGCGAAGGGCAACGGCTTGCCGTGGTCGCGCTGCAGCAACGGCTTGTAGTCGAACGTGTCGACCTGGCTCGGCCCGCCGTGCATGAACAGGAAGATCACGCGCTTGGCGCGCGGAGCAAAGTGCGGCGCACGCGCCGCGAGCGGATTGGCGCCTTCGCTCAAGCCCAAACCGCGCGCGAGACCGCCGAGTGCGACGGCGCCAAAACCAGCGCCCAGTCCGGCGAGCAGTTCGCGGCGCGTCGCGGGCGGCGTCCAGAGTCGGCGGCACAGGCTCGGATTCGGCTCAGTCGACATACAGCACCTCGCTGGAGCTCAGCAGCACGTGCGCGAGCTCGCGCCAGGGGGCGCGCCGCGTGCGCGCTTCGCTCGGGGCGCTCTCACCGACGTTCGCGGCGACTCGCAGGCCGCCCTCCAGCGGCTCGTCGAGCACGAAAGCGAGCGCGCGAGCCAGCTCACGTTCGCTGGGCGCGCGCAGCAGCACGCGTTGGTAGAGCGCGACGATCCGCGCGCGGGGCTCGGCGTGCTCCTGCGTCGCCGCCGCGACGGCTTCGCTCGCCGAACGCAGCAGCGGACTGTTCATCAAGTACAGCGCCTGCGAGGGCGACGTCGTGTTCGGCCGCGCTTCGACCGTGACGCTCGGATCGGGGTAGTCGAAGGCGACGAACAGATCGAGCATCGAGTTGCGCACGATCGGCAGGTACAGCGAGCGCCGCGGCGATTCGTAGTTCACCGCGTCGTTCGATTGATCGTTCGTGACGTAGCCGCGGTTGCCGACCATGAACAGCGAGCCGCCCACGTCGCGTTGGAGCTGGCCGGAGAGCGCGAGCACGTTGTCGCGCACGGCCTCCGCATCGAGGCGGCGGCGCTCGAAGCGCCACAGCGCGAGGTTCTCGGGGTCGACGGCGCGCGCCTGGGCGTCGCCCTGGGCCGACATGCGGTAGGTCTCCGAGAGCAGGATCGTGCGGTGCAAGCTCTTGAGCGACCAGCCGCCGCGCACGAACTCGCGCGCGAGCCAGTCGAGCAGCTCCGGGTGCGTCGGCGCGTCGCCGCGCGCGCCGAAGTTCGAGCTCGACGCGACCAAACCGCGGCCGAAATGTCCCTGCCAGAGCCGGTTGACGATCACGCGCGCCGTCAGCGGGTTGCGCGGATCGAACAGCCAGCGCGCGAACTCGAGCCGGCCGCTGGCGCCGGCGGGGATCGCGGGCGACTCGAGCGGCAGCTCGAGCGCGGAGAAAAAGCCGCGCGGCGTCGCAACCTCGCTCTTGTCGAGGTGGCTGCCGCGTTTGAACACCGGCACGTCGCCGACCTCGGCCGCGTCGCGCACCGCGAGCGCACGCTCGAACTCGGGCGGCAGGGTGTGTTCGAGCGCGTGCACCTTCTCGAGCGCGGCGGCGATGGCCGTGCGCGTCGCTTCCGCGTGGTGCGGCGCCATCGCCTCGGTCGAGAGCCGCAGCGGACTCTCGCCGCCGCGCAGCGCGAGCCGCAGCGCTTCGAGCCCGGCGTCGTCGAGCCTTTCGACGAGCTTGTCGCCTTCGCTGCGCCGCGTGCGCCAGGCGGCTTCCGCCGCAGAAAACAGCGCTTGGTAGCGCCCGGCGAGTTCGCGCGGCGAACTCGGTGCGAGCGCGTCGAGCAGGCCGAGCACGTGCGGGTTCCAGGTCGCGAGTCGGCCGGCGTCGCGCTCGCCGCGCAGGCGCTCGAACTCTTCCTCGAAGCGCTCGCCCTCGAGCGTCCCGCAGGCGTTCCACAGCCCGAAGATCGGGTCGTCGCGGCGCGCACTGGCCATCAACGTGAGCGTCCAGGCGCGCACGAGCTCCGGCGCAAGGCCGGCGGCCCACGGATTGCCTTCGATCGGCCATTCGCTGCGTTCGCGACCGGGCGCGACGTCGAGCAGCGCGAGCTTGTCGAAGTGCGGCATGTCGTGCTCGCGCTCGAAGCGCAACACGTTGCGGCCCGCGCGCAACTCGAGCACGCCGACCTGCGCCCAGCGCTGGCCGTCGGGGTTCCACGAACCCGTCGTCTCCGCGAGCGCGCTCTCGAAGACAACGTCGCCGTCGAGCAGCACGCGCACGGGCCGCGAGGTTTGCGCGGCGTAGCGCACTTCGAGTTGGCGCCGCCCGGCGCTGGCGACGGTGAGGTCGAACTCCGCGTACTGCCGGCCGGCGTTGCCGGTGCGCGTGATCACGGTCTGCGCCGAGCCGTACTGCTCGCGGTCGACGATCAAGTTGCCGCGGCTCTGCTCCTCCGCTTCGAGCAGCAGCGCGCCGCGCGTCGCGTGCGCCGCCGCGAGCATGTAGCGCGACGTGTCCGCGGCCCAGCGCCGCACCAACTCTTCGTCCGCTTCGCTGCGCAGCTTCTCGAGCTCCGCGCGTGCTGCGCCGAGCTTCTCCACGTGCTCGCGGCGCGCCGCAATGTCCGCCACACGGCCGAGCTCGCGCTCGTTCCACCCCGACACGAAGCCGAGGTTGTCCATCGTCGCCGTGCTCTTGAACACACCGGCGAGCGCGTAGTAATCCGCCTGGCTGATCGGATCGAACTTGTGGTCGTGGCAGCGCGCGCAGCCCATCGTCAGCCCGACGAACGTGCGGCAGGCCACGTCCATTTGCTCGTCGACGACGTCGTAGACGAGCTTCTCCTTGTCCTGCTCGGCGAGCATCTTCGGGCCGAGCACGAGGAATCCTGTGGCCGCGATCTGGTCCTTGGTCTGCTGCTCGTCGTCCGCCTCGGGCAGCAAGTCGCCCGCGATCTGCCAGGTCGCGAACTGGTCGTAGGGCAGGTCCTGGTTGAGTGCGCGCACGACCCAGTCGCGGTAGCGCCAGGCGTGGCTCATCGCGAGGTTTTCGTCGAGCCCGTTCGAGTCGGAGTAACGCGCGAGGTCGAGCCAGTAGCGGCCCCAACGCTCGCCGTAGTGCGGCGATGCAAGCAGCCGCTCGACGGCGCGCTCCCACGCGTCGGGCGCAGTGTCGCGCTCGAACTCTTCGAGCTCGGCAAGCGACGGCGGAAGCCCCGTCAGGTCGAAGCTGAGGCGGCGCAGCAGCGTGCGTTGGTCGGCGCGCGGGGCCGGCGCGAGGCCGAGCTGCTCGTGGCGCGCGCGCACGAAACGATCGATCTCGTTGGAGCACCAAGCGTCATCGCGCGGCGTCGGAGGCGCTTCGTCGCGCGGCGGCTTGAGCGCCCACAACTCGCTCGCTTTCGCGGCGACGGGACCGCTCGGCGCGGCGACGTCGCTGCTCGCCGACTCAGGAAACACCGCGCCGCGGCGCACCCACTCCTCGAACAGCGCGATCTCGGCGTCCGTGAGCTTGCCGTTGGGCGGCATCTGAAGGGCGTCGCCGTAACGCACCGCTTCGACGAGCAAGCTCCCGTCGACATCGCCGGGCACGATCGCGGGCCCGCTGAGTCCGCCCTCGAGCAGCGCCGCGCGCGAGTCGACGCGCAAGCGGCCCTTGGGGCGCGCATTCGCGCTCGAGTGGCACTCGTAGCAATGTTGCACGAGCAAGGGCCGCACCTTGCTCTCGAAGTGCGTTTCGTCGGCGGCCGTGGACGCGGCGGATTGCGCCGGCGCGAGGCCAGCGACGAGCGAGACGACGATGCTGCTCAGAAAGCTCACGGCGCAGGCTTCAGGATAGCCGCGCCGCCGGTCGTCGAGCGGCCGCGGAGACGAGTTCCATCGGCGCGAACGCCGTGCGCCGCAACTTCCGCGGGCGCGGATGCTCGCGTACAATCTCCAGCTTCCAGCGCCGGCGAACGAAGGCCGCGGGCGCGCGCCACGAACCCGCGCGCGGCCTCGCCATTGCGCTGCTCCCCTCGGAAATCTAGAACGTTTCCATGCGTCAGACCAAGCCGACTTTCTGTCCCATCTTCGTGCTCCCGCTGCTGTCCTCCGCGCTCGGCGCGTGCGCCAGCGTCAACCCTGGCCCGCGCGCGACGCCCGCGCAAGGCGTCGAACCGCGCGACCACCGCATCGAGATCGTGCTCGGCCAGCGCGACCTCGGGGACGACTTCGAGCCCGTCGAGGAGCAGTTCACGGTCGGGCTGGACTACTCGCGGATGTTCGGCGACGGCCGCTTCGCCTGGAGCGTCGGTGCGAGCTATTCGAACGACGAGAAGATCGGCAACAGCGTGAGCTTGCCCATCCAGACGATCGGCCCCGCGGGCGGAGTGGGAGTGCAGTTCTTCGACATCACGGGCACGCTGATCCAAGTGGACGTCGGTGCGCGCGTGTTCCTCACGTCGCCGGACGCGCGCGTGCGGCCGTACGTCGGCGCGGGCCTCGCCTTCGTTCAAGCCGAGACCGAGGGCGACGGCAGCAGCGGCGACGACAGCTCCTTCGGCGGCCTGCTGCGCGGCGGCGTCGACTTCCGCGTCACCGAGGCGCTCTATCTGGGCCTCGAAGCGCGCTCGCTGCTGGGCACGGACTTCGACCTCAACGGCAACAACCTCGACGCCGACTACACGCAGTTCGGCGCCGTGCTCGGCTTCGCGTTCTGAGCGGGCGCGCGCTCCACGGCTCACGATCGAACACCCACGCCATGCCCCACCTACCGAACGCTCGCCCGAAGTCGGCTTTCGCCCTCGTGCTGGTGGTTGCACTCGTGGTCGCGTGCCAGAGCGATGCGCCCACCCACACGCCGCTCAACCGCGAGAGTGCGCTGCGCAACGCGCGCGTGGCGATCGAACGGCCTGCGGAAAAGCTGACGTACTTCGCCGGCGAGCTGAGTGCTGCGGAGCTCGACGAACTCGCCGGCGTGGCGCCGAACGTGCGCGTGGTGGCCGGCCTCTCGCACGAACAGGCGCTGGCGCGCGCGGGCGAGGCTCACGGAATCGACGCACGTTTCGCGACCCAGGAGTTCCTCGAGCGCGCGAGCAACGTGCGTTGGGTGCAAGCGATGAGCGCCGGCGTCGACCGCTACATGGGCATCGAGGCGCTCGAGGGCGAGCGCGTCGTGCTCACGAACATGCGTGGAGCGCACGGGCCGGCCATCGCGGACCACTCGTTCGCGATGTTGCTCACGCTCACACGCAACCTGCGCGTGTAAGCCGAGCGGCAAGCGCGAGGCGAGTGGAAACGCGGCGGCGAGGAGCAACCCGCGATCGCGCTGGCGGGCCGGACGATGCTCGTCGTCGGGCCTGGGCGGCATCGGCAGCGAGGTCGCCGCGCGGGCGCACGGCTTGGGCATGCGCGTGATCGCCACACGCCGCACGAGCGGCGAACGGCCGAGCTACGTCGAGCGCATCGGAAAGCCCGAGGACTTGCTCGAGCTGCTCGGCGAAGCGGATGTGGTCGCGGTGTGCGTGCCGCTGACGACCGAAACCGAGCGTTTGTTCGACGCGCGCGCCTTCGCCGCGCTCAAGCCGGGCGCGATCCTGATCAACATCGCGCGCGGCAAGGTGGTCGACACGCAAGCCATGCTCGCCGCGCTCGACAGCGGCCAAATCGGCGGCGCGTGCCTGGACGTGACCGATCCCGAACCGCTGCCGGCGGATCACGCGCTGTGGCGCGCGAAGAACGTGGTGATCACTCCGCACGTCGCCGCGGACGCGCAGCTCACCGACGAGCGCAGTTGGGAGCTGCTGCGCGACAACCTGCGGCGCTTCGGCGCCGGCGAGCCGCTGCTCAACGTGGTCGACAAGCAAGCTGGTTACTGAGACGCCGCGCGGCGAGGATGCGGACATGGCGCCGTGGGCGGTGTTGTTGCTCGGATTGGGCCTGGCGGTCGACAGCACGCTCGTCGCGCTCGCGCTCGGCCTGCGCGCCGGCGCGTCCCGCCGCCGCGTGGCCGTCGTCGTCGGCGCGGCGTTCGGAGTCGTGCACGGCGCACTGACGCTGCTCGGCTGGGCCATCGGCGCCAACGTCGCCGCCTGGTTCGAGCG